>ENA-UOOA01000114-UOOA01000114.1-human-gut-metagenome-genome-assembly--contig:-P61old-NODE-114-length-173054-cov-11.951451_pt1 | contig 173054 bp, 159 predicted proteins | sample MGYA00242467_ERZ724014 | MGnify/ENA metagenome assembly ERZ724014 | reverse complement strand
GTGACTTTGATAAATTGATGAATGATATGGAAAAGAATGATGCTATCCATTAGTATCTCAAAATTTCTAGTTGCAGAAACATCGTCCGGAGATTACAATTTTCATAGGTGGACTTGCTTCCGATATTTGGTTATACTCATACTTCAAATTGTACTTACATCACAAGATGTATGAATGTATTCACAAGAAAATATGACAGCAGTTTCCTTAAAAACGGATTTGCGGTTTCCAATCTCTGGACAGGAAGGACATGGAAATCAGATTATTCATGTGTTGCATAAAAACGCTCATTATCCTTTCGGTGACTTCTTTCAACGCTTCCACAAAACGCCATCTGGAATACTCGTCAATGGCAGCGTACTGAAAGAACTTTTTGCCAACAACCTTGGAGTTTTTGAGGCATACGGAAGGAACAAACTTTACATCCACTTGTATGCGTTGTCCTGGATAATCCATCTGTTGGTAAGGCTTTGGAATATATTTAGGATTGGGTGGATGAACTGCCATCATGCCCTGTTTACGGAGAAATCTGTATAATCCAGGAATGGAACGGGAATAACTGCGCTGCATGAGTTTGACCCAAAAGACAACAAGTTTGGCATCCGGGTTACATCTGTGCATATCAGAAATCAGCTTGATCTCGTCAGGAGTATGTTGGTTTGGATGGTGGTGTGGTCTGCGTGAGCGTTCACGAAGGGACTCTATGGAACCGTCATAGCGTCGCTTCCAACGATAAATGTATTGACGGTTGGTTTTATATTTGATAGCAGCCTTAGTGACACCAAATTTTTCAGCATATTTGATTAGGGATAGACGATACCTCATATCTTGTGTTATGGTAGCCATAGCAGAGAACTCCTTTTCGTTTGTTTTTTTGTGGTGATTAAAATATAACACAAAGGCAGTATCTCTGCTTTTTTAATATTCAGTTGTAACACATGTATTGTAATCCTACAATAGATTACAGCGCTATCACATTTACCACTTGAAACTCCCCTTATTTCATAATATACTGAAACCAGTATATTATTTTATCAGCACCGGAAACAATGGAGAAAAGTATATGGGGAAAATCGATGAAGTACGATTAGGTCTTGAAACAGCATACATAGACGGATCGGTTGTTTCGAGCAATGTGTACAGACCGCAATTTGTATCAAACAATCACAAAGAAGGGAAGAAAGTGATCTCATCCATTGAGGATGAGCTTTTGGCGTGTGATGGATTTCAGATTAGTGTGGCGTTCATTACAATGAGCGGGATCACACCTCTTCTTCAGACCTTGCGTGAACTTGAAAAGAAAAATATTAAAGGAGAAATTCTTACAACCAATTATTTAAATTTCAGTGAACCCAGAGCATTAAAAAAACTGAATGAACTCTCCAATATCACACTTAAGATGTATGATGTAGAAGCGGCTGCGGAAGGATTTCATACAAAGGGGTATATTTTCAAAAAAGAAGAAATTTACCGAATCATCATTGGAAGTTCCAATATTACAAGTGCTGCCCTTACGAGCAACAGAGAGTGGAATACAAAACTAGTTTCCACGGAACAAGGTGAGGTTGCAAAGGAGATTGTTGCCGAGTTCAAAGAATTATGGAATTCAAGTTTTGCATTACCATTTGATGAATTTTATGAGAATTATAGTGAGCGATATAAGATCATCAAGCGCCAGCGAGAGGTTGCCAAACAGGAACGGATCACTTCCATTGAGAAATATAAATTGCAGCCAAACAGTATGCAGGTGGGATTTATTACAAATCTGAAGAAGATCATTGGAGCCGGTGAGGACAGGGCACTTTTGATCTCAGCAACGGGTACAGGAAAAACCTATGCATCCGCTTTTGCAATGAGAGAGCTTGGATTTAAGCGGGTATTGTTCCTGGTTCACCGTGGCCAGTTGGCAAGACAGACCAGAAGGTCGTATGAAAAAGTATTTGCAAAGTCTGTTTCAATGGGCCTGGTGGGAGCGGGATACCATGAATATGATGCGGATTATGTATTTGCGACAGTACAGACGTTGAATCGCGATGAGCATTTACTTCAATATGAAAAAGATGCGTTTGATTGTATTGTCCTGGATGAAGCACACCATGTTCCGGCGGATACATATCAAAAAGTGATGAAACATTTTACGCCAAAACTTTGGCTTGGAATGACGGCGACTCCGGATAAGCGTGATGACAATGTTGAAGGTAAAAATGTCTATGAATTATTTAATTATCAGATTGCCTATGAGATTCGACTGCAGCAGGCAATGGAGGAAAATCTTCTTTGCCCATTTCATTATTTCGGAATCACAGATTTAGCCATTATTGGAGATGATGAAGAGGCTGGCCGTGATTTTTCCATGCTTACCAGTGATGAGAGAGTAAATCATATTATCGAGCAGGCTGATTATTACGGATACAGTGGGGACAAGGTTAAGGGGATAATTTTTTGCAGCAATATTAAGGAAACAGAGGAACTTTCAAGAAAATTCAACCAGATGATCAATCCCTCTACAGGGAAGAAATTTAGAACCATTACGTTAAATGGTAGTGCATCTGAGCCGGAGAGACAAACGGCGTTTGAGAGACTTGCCATGAATGAGGAAGATGCAACGGCAGATGTTGAACCGTTGGACTATATTTTTTCTGTGGAAATTTTGAATGAAGGTGTTGACATCGTGGAGGTCAATCAGGTCATTATGCTCAGGCCGACGCAATCGCCCATTGTGTTTATCCAGCAGCTGGGAAGAGGATTACGAAAAGCAGAGGGAAAAGAGTATGTGGTAATTCTTGATTTTATCGGAAACTACAATAACAATTTCATGATTCCAATTGCTTTATCAGGAGACAAAACCTATAACAAAGACAATATTCGCAGATATATCATGGAGGGTGGAAGAGTTATTCCAGGAGCGTCTACCGTGCATTTTGATGAGATTAGCAGAAAAAGAATTTTTGCATCTGTGGACAATGCGAATTTTAGTGATATAAAACTGATCAAAGAAAATTATACGAATCTGAAAAACAAGCTGGGCCGTATCCCACGATTGCGTGATTTTGATGACTACGGTGAAATGGATGTTATTAGAATTTTTGACAACAATAGCCTGGGTTCATATTACAAGTTCCTGGTTAAATACGAAAAAGATTACAAAGTTCGATTATCTGAGAATGAGGAAAAAGTAATTGAATTTGTTTCAAAAAAGTTGGCAAGTGGAAAACGGATTCAGGAACTACAGATGTTGAAGAGAATGTTGGCATACGCCCATGGATTGTCAAGGCTTGGTTTGTTTGCAGGGCTTTCTGAGGATATGAAAGGGTACGGAAAAGCCGTTAGTAAGTTTCAGAAGGAAAATATTGTAAACGTTATGACCAATGAATTTCCTGCCGGAGTAAGTAAAAAGACGTATTCCCAATGTGTGTTTATTGAGGAAGAAGGAAACGATTATAAACCAACGGAATCATTTATGCAGATGATGTCAAAGGATGAATTTTATGAAGTCCTTAGGGAACTGGTTGAATTTGGAATTAGTCGATATGAAAGGGATTATAAAAATACATACGATCAGACGGATTTGGTCTTATATCAGAAATACACCTATGAGGATGTCTGCCGTCTCCTGAATTGGGAGCAAAACGAAGTGCCATTAAATATTGGTGGCTATAAATATGACAAAAAGACCAAGACATTTCCTGTATTTATTAATTATGACAAAGCAGAGGATATTAGCGACACTACAAAGTACGAAGATCATTTTGTACCGGGATTTCGAGATCGCTTAATTGCCATTTCCAAATCGGGAAGAAGTCTACAGTCGGAAGATGTGCAGAACTTTTTAAAAGCCAAAGAACGGGGGATTCAAGTGGAACTGTTTGTGCGGAAAAATAAAGACGATAAGATTTCAAAAGAATTTTATTATCTGGGACATATGACAGCAAGCGGAAATACAAAAGAATTTACCATGGCGAATACCAAGAAAACAGCGGTGGAAATAGAGTGGATACTGGATGTCCCGGTAAGAGAAGATATATACGAGTATATTATGAATTCATAAATGGAGGACATATGAAGACAATAAGGGTAGTGGCGGCCGTGATCAAAGCCGTTAACGAAAATAATGAACCAATTATTTTTGCAACACAGCGAGGATATGGAGAATTTAAAGGCGGATGGGAATTCCCAGGCGGAAAAATCGAGGCAGGTGAAACTCCGAAGAAAGCGTTAAAACGCGAGATCATGGAGGAACTTGACACGGAAATATCCGTGGGAGAATTGATTGATACAATAGAGTATGATTACCCGGAATTTCATTTGTCGATGGACTGCTTCTGGTGTGAAATGGTAAGCGGAGACCTTGTGCTGAAGGAACATGAGGCAGCTAAGTGGCTGGATAAAGAAATGCTTTACAGTGTGGACTGGCTGCCGGCAGATGTGCGGTTGATTGAAAAAATAAAGGCGGGGGTGTAAGGCAAGGAGGAATGAACCATGGATATAATTAAAAAAGACTGGAAACTATTTCAAGAGAAAATACCAGGCTGGCAAGAAAAATATATGGAAGGTCTGGTCAAAGAGTATGTGGAATTTCTAAATGATGACACAAAGCCAGCATCAGAAAAGTTTCGGAAACTGGAAGAGCGGATAAAAAAAGATAAGCGTCATCCGGGCATTGTTATGGAACTGAGTAAGTCAGAGATGATATGGGACATCGTTCGCCTTATAAGGTTGAATGTAATCGTATATGATGATTTATCAGACTTTAGTGACGCATTGCAGCAGGAGGTAAAAAGAATACTTGAGCAGACTGACTGAGGTAACATGAGAAAAATAGGTGAGGAAAATATGAGGGCTGATTATATTAAAGGAATTATAAAAAATACGATGAGATGCCATATGATTTGTATACTAATCAATGGAACATGGGGAATAGGAAAAACATATGTATTAAAAGAGACTTTAAAAGAAAAAATGTTCTTTTGAAAGAAATTACAGGGAAAGACAGTACGGTATGATGTACATAGAGGACTATTGGAAAATTTTAGATTAAATCATAGTAAGGAGAATTGATGTATGGGCAAGCAGGATATGAAAAAATACAATATGGATTATGTAAGGATTAGTAAAAGTCCATGTATGAATGAAATAGGGAAGAAAAAATATGGGTTTGATTATGATAAAGCACTTTTAGAGTACAAATATTTAGTGGGAGAAAAAGTGAGTAGAAAAGAATGGAAAAAATTAAAGGATTGTAAGAAATGCAATTCCTATTTTGAATGGGAAAAATCAGTTGTGAATGAGAATAAAGAAAAAACAAAGATACAGTTAGCAGAATTTGAGCATTATCTTGATAATAAGATAAGTATGTTAAAGCCGCAAGAAAATGTGTATACAATTCTGTGTTCAGTGCTTTTGGGTGCTATTGTAACACTTTTATGTGACGTCGACAATATAAATGACTATTTTAACTTGGAAAATAACTATCCGTTTGCTTTGTTTATAGTGAAAATTATAATTTTTCCATTTCTTATAATTTTTGCGGTGTGGATTATGTATAAAGTAATGTTACCTCTTTGGTCAACCAATACAGAATCAACTTTTTTGAATGAATATCGAAAGATAATTAAAAGGATGTTAGACAAATAATTGCTGTACACAAAGGAAATTTATGAGAATGGCTGAATAATTATGATGTATGTTGTACATAAAAACAACGTCTTGCATTATCCACAATAGGTGTGTATGATATAGAAAAAGGTGAGAATATACTGAAAACCGTCTTTTGATTTTAGGGAGAGGAGGATAAAGAAATGCAGGACAAGCCGGAAAAATGTATTGTTGACAGCCAGGGTAATGCATTTAAAAAGGACAAAAATATCAAACAATTTCTGACAGATAGCACAAAAAATATACTGACAGTGTTATTGACTTCGGGAATTGCTGGTGTAGTGATGGAAATATTTAAAGAGGAAGTTATTTATGATTATGCTAATTCATGCGCCAGTTTTTACGGTGTAGATAAAAGATATTTCAGTGGAATAGAAATGGTTGAAGACAAGTTGGTTTATATTATTGCTTTGTTAGTGGTTGTTGTAGGTCTTGCTGTTTGGTTTCTATTGCCATGTGGAAAAAAGAAAACAAATGGCAAGGCAGAAGCTATCATCATGTTCATCACTATAGTTAGTGTTTTGTCTTCTGTAAATATGCTGTGCATTCTTTGTATAGTATCATTCGCCCATTGGGACTGGATGAGACATTGGGCAGATCAGTATGCATGGGGGCTCATGTTGTTGATTTCTAGTGTAATCCTTGCATATTTTTTATCATTGAGAAGTGTTATTTGTAAGTGGAAAGAGTATAAGTGGCCAGAAAAGATACTATTGGCAGTGGCGTCGATGATAGTTATCATAAACATTGCAGTTGGAATTACATCGGTGTTGACAATCGACATAAGTAATAAGAAAAATTATGAGGTAATTGAAGGCAACAGGGCTATTGTATCGTGCTACGAAGGAAAATTTGTAGTTATGGATTGCAAGATACAAGGTGAAACCCTTATTCTGAACAAAGGTACATACAGACTGGAGGAAATGACGGGCAAATCAATTAGTTATCATCAATATGAAAAGGTGGTATGTGAGTGACCGGTAAAATGCCCAGCACCCAATAATGAATCATGAAAGGCGGTAAATACAATGTTATTTATTTGTTATCCAAAATGTTCAACTTGTCAGAAAGCCAGAAAATGGCTGGATGAGCACAACATACAATACACAGAGCGTCATATCGTGGAGGGGAATCCCTCCTACGAGGAACTGAAACAATGGCACGAAAAAAGTGGCCTCCCATTGAAAAAGTTTTTTAATACCAGTGGTATGATCTACAGAAAGATGGATCTTAAAAACAAACTGCCGGAGATGGAACAGGAAGAGCAGTTAAGGCTGCTTGCTACAGACGGTATGCTTGTGAAACGGCCGCTGGTTGTGACCGAGGACCATGTGCTTGTAGGATTTAAGGAAAAAGAGTGGGAGATTTTGTTGTAGAAAAAACACCTCACCCATCAACAGGAGATCAGCAGTTGGAAGCCATCAGCGTCATTTGTGAATTGATGGAGTTTACTTTTGGAAATAATAACATGAGAAAAAAATTAGGAAAAATAGATTGAAAGTGGGTGATTATGTGGTTAGAAAAGAATTTTTTGGAGAAACCAAGAATATAGAATTCAAAAGAGAAATTCCAAGTAAACATGAGAAATTTCTGAAAGATATTATAGCATTTTCAAATAGTACAGGAGGCCAGGTTGTTGTCGGTATTGAAGATGAAACATGCATAGTGTATGGAATCGGTGAACAAAGTCCTTTTAAACTGTCGGATTCAATATCTAATATGATTTCTGATGCATGTACACCTCAGATAGAAGTGGATATATCGATACAGACAATTGAAGATAAAACAATACTTGTAATAGATGTTGCACCTGGAAAATTCAGACCATATTATTTAACAAATAAAGGGAAAGAAACTACTTCTTATATCAGAATAAATGGAACAAGTAGACCGGCAGATGCAAGAAAATTACAAGAATTGGAATTAGAAGGTCAGGGAATATCTTATGATTCTTTACAGGATATTGGTAGAGAATTTGACCAGAATAAATCATTAGCTTTATGTGCATATATGAAGCAGACGGCAATAAATGCGTGTAAAACAGAGGAAGAAAAGGTGTCTATAAAAGATATGACACTTGAAAAATTAGAGGATTTTGGATTACTGTGCAAGGTCGGTAGAGACTGGTATCCAACACATGCATTTGATTTACTGACTGAAAATCATAATAAGGCAGCAAAAATACAATGTGCATTATTTAAGGGAATTTTAAGAGATGTTTTTATAGATCAAAAGGAATTTACTGGTCCAATACAAGGACAAGTTGAGGCAGCTTATGAATTTGTTTTGAGACATATAAATATGGGCGCAAATATTGAAGGATTATTTAGAACAGATATTTATGAACTTCCAATTACAGCTATTAGAGAAATGATAGCTAATGCTGTTTTGCATAGAAGTTATCTGGATAGATCGTGCATTCAAGTATGTATATTTGACGATAGAATAGAGGTGCTTTCTCCAGGAATGTTGTACGGTGGGATTGATATTATAACTGCAAAACATGGGAAATCCACTTGTAGAAATGAAGCTATTGCAGAAGCTTTTCATTATATGAAGATTGTTGAGGCGTGGGGAACTGGAATTCCACGAATTATTAGCAGATGCAAAGAATATGGTTTGCAGGAGCCGGCATTCGAGGAACTTGGTGATGGATTTTTGGTAACAATGTTTAGAAAACCAACCAATCAAACCAACCGATCAAACCAAACCAACCAATCAGAAGAATCGAATCAAACTGATGCAGAACAAAATCAAGATACTAATGTTAGTGATTTAGAATACAGAATCATTGAATTACTAAAAACATGGCCTAATGCAACAACAAAAGAAATCACGAAGCAACTGGAGATTACGGATAATCAGGTAAAGTATTATATAAAGAAATTAAAAGATAATGGTAAAATTGAGAGAGTTGGGACAAATAGAAAAGGTTCGTGGAAAGTAATATGATTTTGGGGGAAAGGGAGATATGTGTTTTTTAAAAATAGGAAGGAGACAACAAATGCAAAGCTTTATTTTTAGAAACATCAAACAGAACGAAACAGATCAGGCCAACACCATAGAGCAGATCTGCTTTCCGCCCCATGAAGCATGTTCTGAGAAGAGCATGGTGGAACGGATTCGGACGGCCGAAGAGTTATTTTTGGTGGCAGTGGATGAAAAGACAGGGAAGATTGCCGGCTTTTTGAATGGAATTGCCACAGACGAATCCAGCTTTAGAGATGAATTTTTTACCGATGCCGGTTTGCATGACCCACAGGGAAAAAATATCATGCTTCTTGGTCTGGATGTGCTGCCGGAATACCAGAGACAGGGACTTGGCAGGGAACTGGTGAACCGGTATCTGGAGAGAGAACGAAAAAATGGCCGTCAGGTGGTCTTTCTTACCTGCCTGCAGCAGAAAGTAAAAATGTATGAGAAATTCGGATTTACAGACAGAGGAATGGCAAATTCCACCTGGGGCGGCGAAGAATGGCATGAAATGAGTTATACATTGTTTTAAGAAAAACTGGTAAATAGAATATCAGATGCCGAAGACCAGCGAAGAGTTGGTTTCCGGCATTTCGTTACATTAGGATGTGAGAAAGAACAAAAGAGGTGGTAAATATGAAAAAATATATAAAACAATTAACAGCAGTGGTGATCAGTCTGGCGGTCTTTTTTTCGCTGATCCCGGGTTCTGCGGTGATAAAGGCGGAAGAAGAGGTCAAAACGACTTTTCCGGTGTACACCCTTCACAAGTCCGGCAGTGACAGAGAGAATTTTGTCATTGTTATCATGGGAGATGGGTATACCGCCAGCCAGCGGGAGCAGTTTGTGGAGGATGCCACAAAGAAGGCTCAGGGGATGCTGACCTGGTCCCCGTATAAGGAATACTCGGACCGCATCAATATTTACGGGATTCCGGCGGTTTCCAATGAATCCGGTATCAGTGTGTACGGTGGCAAAAGTGTAGATACTTATTTTCATATCAGAGTATGGGGGAAAGCAGCTGTTTTTAGTAATGACGGTGATGAACTGGCCAAGGCACTGCGTCAGGAACTGGAAGAAAATTATCTGGATGCAGGTGCCACTGTAGGAACGATTCACATGCTTTCTAACGCAGATGGCAGCTATGGCGCCTCGATCAATTCACTGTTTTCTTTTTCGGCTAATTCCGATGAGAATAGCAACGGGACGGCGATGGCTCATGAAATCGCCCACAGCATCGGCGGTCTGGGGGATGAGTACGAACGTTATACCAACAAACCAAACACCTCCGACACCACAGATCCGGACACTATCAAATGGAGCAAACTCCTTGGTTTCCGGGGAGTGGGGGTAACCATGGCTGGTACAGAGACTGCCTTTGCACCCAGCCGTGAGTGTATGATGAGGTGGCTGGGACAGCCATTTTGCGAAGTGTGCAAAATGGAGTTGGCGAGAAAATTAAACAATACAGACTATGTCAGCCAGCCGGTGCCACTGTATGTGGCAGACCCGGAAATTACCATTCCTCACAGCAAAACCGGCACATTGGATAAGGACAGTGAGAAATACAGGATTAGCAAAAAAAATATTACCAAGGCGAACCAGCAGGATCTGGAATTCCGTACCGTTGTTCAGAATATGGTAAACCAAGAGCAGCATTTGAAGATCCGTTTGCGGATCGTAGCGGCAGATGGCACTACGGTTAAATATGAGAAAGAACAAGACTACACGATTCCGGCACTTAGTAACTATTATGATCCGGATGCAGCCAGAGAGTCGTTATCGGTTGTAATTCCGGATGTGACGGATCTGGTAAAGGGTGATACGCTGGATGGCGAGATTATCGATACAGACACAGGAAAAGTCCTGGCCACAGACAAGACAGCAGAGCAGTCTTGGAGTACCGTGAATCTTCATTATGAATTGAAAAAGCAGGATGGTACGACGGAGACAGTACCCCGGACGGCGGTATCTACAGTGTATGTGCCGAAAAATTCCACTTACAGCCTGAGGAATCCGGCTCTGTCTGGATATACCTTCGCAGGCAGTAGTGAGGATACAGATGAAATAAAAGTAACTGAAGACAGCAAAGATATTACATATTACTATGAGGAAAAGAAAAATTCTCCGGAAGAAACAGAAGCCCCGACGGCAACACCGACGATAACGCCAACGGCAGCCCCGACGGCAACGCCGACGATAACGCCAACGGCAGCCCCGACGGCAACACCGACGATAACGCCAACGGCAGCCCCGACGGCAACGCCGACGATAACACCAACGGCAGCCCCGACGGCAACGCCGACGATAACGCCAACAGCGCCCCCAACCGTGAGCCCCAAGGATACTCCGGCGCTTCCTACCAAGCTGGTTATAACGCCACAGCCAACAAATCTATCTGTCCCGGCTACGCACATCCCTGCCCCGGCAGCCATCCGAAAGACCTTTAAGATCAAAAGAGCCACCATCCGTTCCGTCCTTAAAAAGAAAGGGAAAAAGTTACGGTACAATAGTAATGGCGTACGGATCACCCTGGATCAAAAGACATTGAAGGAAATTCGGAAACGGACGAAATCCACGGTGTATCTTACACTGGAGAGCACAGAACGGCCGGTTCTTTCTGCCAAGGCGAAGAAGATCGTAGGCAGCCGCCCGGTATACAAACTATCTATGAAGGATAAAACAGGAAAGAAAATAACCTGGCTGAAGAAAGGAAAAGTCATCATAGAAGTCCGTTATAAGCCGTCGAAGACAGAGAAGAAAAAACGATATGTTGCTTGCCGGATCAGTCATAAAGGAAATGTGAAAAAGATTGCAAATGCGCACAACAATATAAAGACAAAAAGAATTAAGATCAAGACAAACCATTTGTACTCATTTGCCGTAGGATACAAAGCATAGAGATAGAGTAAATTTTATAGTATATAGAGATAGAACAAGTTCAACAGGAGGGGATCATATATGAGGATTCAATTGGCACCGGGATTTAAAAATACAGGGAAAAACACCATTGGAAAAGATGTTTTGGCAGGCTTGATCCTGATGGCGGTGTCTATCCCGATTTCCATGGGATATGCACAGATCGCAGGACTGCCGGCAGTATATGGCTTGTATGGTTCTGTGTTCCCGATTCTTTTATTTGCCGTGTTTTCCTCATCACCGCAGTTTATCTTTGGAGTGGATGCGGCTCCGGCGGCATTGGTAGGAGCCGCCTTAGTCAATCTGGATATTCAGAGCGAATCGGCTCAGGCCATGAAAGTGGTGCCGGTGATCACCTTTATGGTGGCGGTGTGGCTTCTGGCTTTTTATATTATGAAAGCAGGGAAACTGGTAAGTTTCATATCGGCACCAGTTATGGGAGGATTTATAACAGGAATTTGTACCACTATTATCTTGATGCAGGCGCCGAAACTCATGGGAGGAACAGCCGGAACTGGCGAATTTCCGGAACTGGCGTCGCATATTGGTGCCACACTGGGCAAGATCAATGCGCCGTCTCTTGTGCTGGGACTGGTGTCTCTGGTTATCCTGCTTGTGGCGAAAAAATGGATCCCGAAGTTTCCTATGGCCATTGTGCTGATGGCAGCAGGAGCCATTATGACAGTATGTCTTCCGGTAAAACAATGGGGCGTACATACATTAAGTGCGGTAGAGCCTGGACTGCCGATGTGGCAGCTGCCCGACTTTACTGCGATTTCCATGAAAGAGGCGGTTACCATCAGTCTGTCAGTGGCAGTGGTGATCATGGCAGAGACCCTTTTGGCAGAGAATAATTTCGCCCAGAAAAATGGATACAAGATCAATGACAACCAGGAGATTTTTGCTTTTTCCATGGGAAATCTGGCGGCAGCACTGACCGGATGCTGCCCGGTGAATGGATCGGTTTCCCGTACGGCCATGGGAGAGCAGTATCAGGCCAGGACCCAGCTCGCCAGTGTGGTGGCAGGGGTGTCCATGCTGGTTCTTTTGCTGTTTGGTACTGGATTTGTAGGATATCTGCCGGTGCCGGTCCTGACCGCCATTGTGATTTCGGCCCTTCTGGGAGCTACGGAGTTTCACCTGGCGGTGCGGCTCTGGAAGATCAGCCGCACCGAGTGCTTTATCTTTATAGGAGCCTTTGTAGGAGTATTGTTTTTGGGAACCATTAACGGAGTGCTGATCGGGGTGATCCTGTCTTTTACCGAGATGATCCTGCGCACAGCCAAACCGGCTACTTGCTTTCTGGGGATCCAGCCGGGCCACAGACATTTCAGAGATCTGCAGGAGGGCAGGCAGATTTACGGAGTGGACGGAGTGATCCTTTACCGCTTTAGCAGCAACCTGTTTTTTGCCAATGTAGGAATCCTTCAAAAAGAAATTGAAGAGGCACTGCAAGAGGACACAAAGGCGGTGATCCTGGATGCCAGTGCCATCGGAAGTATTGATATAACGGCGGCGGACAGACTGGAACTTTTATACAGATCATTGAACAAAAAAAATATCCGATTTTACATAACTGAGCATATAGCGGACTTGAATGGTCAGATGCGCAAACTTGGCCTGGGGTATCTCATTGAGGAGGGATGCGTCCGCCGGACCATACATATTGCCCTGAAAGATATGGGAATCCACTGGCCGTATCCGCTGGAAGGCGGCGTGAAAAATGAAGAAAGAGCCGCATCCAGAAAAAGAGCGGACAACCGGGTACAGGAGTTTGTGTGGGCGTTTGGAAATGAGGCAGAGGATGTGATCGAGAGACAGATCCGCCATCAGATCCGCCAGTTAAAAGAAAGCGGCGATGTGGAAGAACTGCTCCACGGAAGATGGGCACATATGGAGGAACTGGATGAGGATGAGTGGATGGAACACCTGGAAGAACATCTGAAAGAAATCGTCAATATATCCGGAAAAGATGAGCAGACGCTGGCGAAAAGGATGGAAGAACACAGAAAACAGATCCAGAAAAGAATTGCCACCGAACATCCGGAACTGGCTGAGCGGTTCCGGCAGCGGCGGCATATACTGGATCAACATTTAAAGGAAAAACGGCCGGAAGTATATGAACTGGTCATGAAACTCCGTGAAAAGGAACTACTTTAACGGATCCGTAATCCTTTTGATCGAAACCATTTTTTATAGGATTTCCGTTTGCTTGCCGGTACGGATACCACGGCTTTTTTGGAAATACCGGTAAAGGCCTGTTTACCGAGGCTTTTTTTCTTCAGAACCTTGGTAGTCAGGCGGATAGACTGCAATTTGGCACATTTGTAAAAAGCTTGTTTCCCGATGCTTTTTACATGGGAGCCAAGTCGCAGTTTTTTTAGTTTGGCACATTTTCTAAAGGCTTTGGCGGCAACGGCTGTTACCTGATAACTGCATCCACGGTATGAGACAGAGCCCGGAATAGAGGCACTTTTTATCTTGCGGGACACAGGACCCTGGCAGGACACGGTGGAACCTGCTTTGGTAATCTTGTAGCGAAGTCCTTTGGCGGCAAAAATCGTTCCTTTGGCAGGCAGTGTCTTCCTGGTCTGGCTGGCAGAGAAAGTGCCACCGGAAGAAGAACTGCCGGATGGTGTCACAGCGGAATTATCCGAAGAACTGTTATTATCTGAAAGAACCGGCAGAATATCTACATCTCGTCTTGCGTTACAGCGTTTACAGTGGATGGATCGCTCTCCCTTGTTGGTGGTGGTTGGCGGGATATCAATAGTAAAATCGCTTTCCCAGTCATGGCCCAGAGGATAAAGGATCGTACCCTGACGGTCAATCTCGTTGTTTCCGTCCCGGTCTGTGAAGTAATGGTTGCAGCCGCTGCAGTAATAATAAGCGATATTACCTGATTCGGTACAGGTAGGATCTTTGGCGGTGCAGTACTGCATCGTATGGGCCGCCTCTGATTTAGAATTGGTCACCATAGCAGCACCGGATTCTTTTGCGATGGGGGAGTAACCAACACTGTATTTTGGCTGTACAATGGTAAAGTTATCGGTGCCGGTATTTTTGAAAGCACCTGCCTCCAGGTAAGGAGCCGTAGGGGACCAGAATGTTATTTTCTTCAGGCCGGTACAGTTGGTAAAAGCACCGGTCTGAATGGTGTCAATAGACGCCGGGAAAGTCAGACTGGAAAGGGAAGTCTGGTCTGCAAAACCGTTTTTGGCGATCTGGTTCACCGGATAGGTGGCTTTGCCAAACATAATGCCGGATTCCACGGAGACATCTCCGGTCAGTGTTTTTCCCGGAACAGCAGAAACGGACAGATCTTTCTGACCGGTCAGGTAGTTGTCAGTAAGAGTATAACGGAGATTGTCCTTATCGATATACCGTATATCGCCACAGTCTGAGCACACCCCGTTTACATAGTGGTGGCCGGTTGGTTCTGTGTAGGTTCTTGCTTCCAGCACAGCACCACAGACAGAACAGTGGGATCCCTGGGAAGCACCCGAAGTTGTACAGGAAGCATCGACAGCGGCATCTATAACCTCTTTGTGCGTATGGTTTTCGGTGGTGAGGGGTGTAATCGTAAAGGAGACTGTTTTGCTTCCGGTAAAAATACCGGTTCCTTTGATTACCACCGAAGCGGTACCGGCGGCTACATTGTTTTCGTAGTTCAATGTGTAGTCTACGCCTTTTGTCAGAACAGTGTGGTCATAGCTTACGGTTACCTCTGGTTCACAGGAGGAACCGTTGTAAAGATACGCATTTTGTGACAAAGTAATATCAGAAAGAGCCAGATTGACACTTCCTTTATTGCCGGCCCGGACGGTATACTGTTTTTTCAGGCCGGGATTGTATTTAGGGTATACAGACAAGGTTGTGATACCCGCAGAGTTTACCTTGACACCATTCATGGGTCCGTTTGCATAGACTTTTTCCGGCGGTGTCATGACGGTTGGTGAGGAAGAGTCTATGACGACATCCTGATAGTCTGTTTCGCCGTTTACTTGCGGCCAGCAGTTGATGGTATCTCCTACCGCGATGTGGGATGGGAAAGAAGCCATGTATCCTCTGATAGAATCCTTTTCACTTGTCCAGGTTACTTCCAGGGAGGTAGGAGGTTTAATGTAGATTGTGTCCTTGCAGACAGAGCATACGCCTGTACTCTTTCCAAGAGAGTCAGGTGTGCCATAGACATATTGGTGAGCAGACTTTGGAATGGTCTCCTCCGGAGAGTAGTTACAGTAATCACAGTGATAGATCTTCAGTCCGGTATGAATACAGGTGGGCTCGGTGTATGTAACCAGTTTCTTAGTATGGTTGCACTCAACGGAGACATCTGTAGAACCAAGAACTTTCCCATCTATAGAGGCTGTGATGGTAGTGGTTCCGTGGCGCAGGCCGGATACCGTTCCATTTTTAGATATGGTGGCTTTTTCCGGATCAGAAGATTCATAGGTAACCGGATCTACCACCCACAGACTATGAGTACGGGAATTTCGTTTTAACTGGTGTTTTAATACGACGCCTGTAGTCTGGTTAGTTTTAAGGGTAGAATCTCCCTCTAGTTTATAGCCGTCCAGCCATTCGTTGCTAACTTCTATTTTCTGCATGACATTTTCAGGGGCATCCTGCATGGTGCCATCCAGATCGGCGGTGGAATAACTGAATTCGCCTGCCAGTGTGTTGTGATAATTGGCTTCTTCACAGTAGAAGTCACCCAGTCCTACATATGTAACGGAGGGATTGATAAGAACCTTGTAGTGGCCGGTTTCCTGATCTGTCGTTCCATTTACCCAGTATTGTTTTTCCATGTACCACAGTCTGATACCCTCTTTCATGTCCGTGATCCCGTAATATGAAAGATTTTCTGCGGAGTAGGATATACCGCCGGAAGTGATGTCAGAAATATCCTGCCCGTTCAGGCGTTGATGTCCGGAGGACATAAATCCATAGGCAATACCTGCTTCGGCAGCTCGGATTCGGGCGATATTTTCCAGATCACTGGACCACTTCAGTGGTCTATAGTCATCCGGCTGGAGCATCTTGGAAGGATTTCTGGGGTCCGGAACATTTCCGGCATCACAGGCATTTTTCCGGATCTGGTTAATGTAATCTAAGGCTGTCTGTGCCTGGCTGTAATAAGATCCGTAAACACCTGCTATGGTGCAGCCATCATGAGGGGTGGAAACATCTGTTTCTAAAACTACGGTGTCCTCCGGTACCGGTGTAACAGAGGCTTTTACAGGGAGACTGTCAGAAGCCAGACCGGATGGGATCAGCATGGCAGCAGTACAGAGCCATGTCATTATCTTTTTTGCATATTGGGAGTGTATCATTGTATATCAGGTCCTTTCTCATTTGGGGTTGATGGGTCTTTTTTTTGAATGTGGACTTCCGGAATGGCCAGATTGTCGTAGTCCACAGCCGGTGGTTCTGCTTCGTCGGTGTAATCCTCCGGTGTGTGGTGAGTGTGAATCTCCGGGATTGCTACATTTTCAAAACTTAAATCATAATCATGTTTTTTTTTCGGTTTCTTTTTTTTGTGAAACATAGTTTTCACCTCCTGAATTACAAAATATTGATGAAAAAGGTTATAACAAGACTATTGATAAAGTCAGCGAACAAACTGCCGATCAAAGGGATCAGAAGATAGGCTTTTACCGACGGCACATAACGGTCGCAAAGGGCCTGCATATTGGCCATGGCATTTGGAGTTGCCCCCATACCAAAACCACAGGTGCCGGCAGAGAGTATGGCAGCATCGTAATCTTTTCCCATGACACGGAACAAGATAAAATAGGTAAAGAAAGCAATCAGTGCAGTCTGGGCAGCCAACAGGACTACCAGCGGCAGAGCCAGTGATGCCAGTTCCCAAAGCCGCAGCGTGATCATGGCCATGCCAAGGAACAAGGAAAGACAGATACCACCTAAGTCGTTGATCTCACCCATGTGGATAGTGGCCTTGCCGGAATATTCGGCAATATTGCGGATCAGGGCAGCGGCTAGCATGGCACCGATGTAGATCGGAAAAGTCAGTCCGGTTTTCGTTAAAAGCCAGGAAAAAATAGTTCCCAGACCAATGGCCAGGATCAACTGGAAAACAGCGGCCGGATACATATTGGTATGTCGTTTGTGTTTCTTTTCATCTTCTACCAACAGACTGTCATCTTCGGTAGAAACCGTGTCTAACAGGTGCCGTTTCTCAATAAGGCGTCGTCCCAGGGGACCGCCGATCAGGCTTCCGGTGATCAGACCGAAAGTGGCGGCTGCGGTACAGATGGTGGTGGCACCGTGAATATTAAAATCTTCCAGCACCGGGCCAAAGGCTCCGGCGGTACCGTGTCCGCCTACCATAGGAATGGAACCGGTACACATGCCTACCAAAGGATTGAGGTCAAGAACTTTGGAAAGGCCAACAGCTACCAGGTTTTGGAACACGATAAGGGTGATGACCAGACCAAGAAAAATGGCCATAGACCGACCTCCGCTTTTTAATACTTTTAAGTTGGCCTGAAAACCAACAGAGGTGAAGAAAAACACCATGCACACTTCTCTCAGAGTATCGTCAAAAGAAAATTCAATGATGCCGGTGCTGTAGCAGATACAGGTAAAGATAGCGAAGAGAAGTCCGCCGATAACCGGTGCCGGGATACAGAATTTTTCCAGGAATCCGATCCTTTTTTTCAAAAATGTTCCTAATAAGAGTACCAGAACGGCAATAGCAAGAGTCTGGTACATATCTAATTCAATGTTCATACTAGTCCTTTCTAACCGTTTTTATTTGGTAGTTACGGTAATACCTTTATCTTTGTAGTAAGAGGCAGCACCCGGGTGAAATGGGATGGTGACACCGTGGGTGGCTGTTTTTTCGTCCAGATTCAGGTTCAGAGAAGTGGCATACTGCATATCCTTGCCGTGTTTGAACAAAAGTCTGGTAATCTCTTTTACGGTTTCATCGGATAAGTTGTCAGAAGCCAGTAAAATAGATTTGACACCCAGTGTTTCTACTTGTGTAGATTGACCGGAATAGGTATTGGCAGGAATGGTGTATTTCACATAGAAAGGATAGGCTTTCTGCAGTTTTTTCATGCATTTTTCGTCGATGCTAAGAAGCCGTATCTTACATTCTTTGCTCAATTCGTCAATGACGGTAGTGCGGATACCGGCGGTGCAGAAAAAAGCATCAATCTTGCCGGAAGCCAGCATGGAAGCTGCCTTGGTGTAATCCAGATTGACTGTTTCTACCAGCTGGTCATTGAGACCGCTGAAAGAAAGAATCTCTTTGGCATTTCGTTCTGTACCGGATTCAGCAGCACCGATACTTACCTTTCTGCCCTGAAGATCATCCAGGGTTTGGATATCTGAATCATTACGGACCACAATCTGGCAGGCCTCTGTGTACAGGGAGGAAACTGCCTTGTAGCCACGGCAGATATTGTTCTCAAAAGCATTTCTGCCGTTGTATGCATCCTGGATCAGGTCTGTCTGGGCAATCCCCAGGTCGATATAGTGATCCGACAGCAGCCGCAGATTAGCTGCGGAACCGGCTGTGTTTTTGACTTCAAATTTGTAAGATTCATTGTCTTTTGAGGCAAAACCAGAGTAACTATTGGCAAAAGAATAGTACATACCGCCAATGTCAGCTGCACCAAAGCGAATAGTCTGGGAATGGCTGCAGCCCGTCAGGAAAACCAAAAGAGAGCAAAGAAAAAAACAAAGGTGTTTCTTCATAATAAAAAGGTTCCTTTCTTATCGTAATGTTACCTATATTGTAGAGGGAAAAGGATATTTTTTCAAGGGTAATTGTCCGGGAGTTTATGACAGGGTGTGAGTGGTTTTTATGGTTTCCGTAATGTGGCAGAAAAGTCTGCGTTCCGTGGGTGCTCCCGCTAGTTAAGCGCGTAGCGGTATGGATGCCTATGCTGACGCATATACAGGCATCTCATACCGACGCACTTAAAACCCACTTCACGCAAAACTTTTCTGCCGCATTACTGGAATGATAAAAAGACATTCATGCCCTGTCACGAACTTCATGCCGCAATCGCTCCCTTTATAAGGGGGAGTATGTCTGTCCGGCTGCCCCGGGAATGATTTTAAAGGGGATGCTTTGGAAATCTGAGAGCAGTGATGGTTGATTTTAGATTGACAGCTTTGGGAAAAAGATTTACAGAACATGGGTATTCGGGCGTCGGCAGGAGGCACTGGTGTTTTCAGTGCCCTTGCCGTTACGCACGAATCGTAGCGCAAGCGCCCATGTGAGTAAATCTTTTTCCCAAAGGCGGAAAACTAAAAACAACCATCACGACAAATTTACGATTGAGAAACCGCCTCCACTTATGTTACAATGACCATCTACAACATTTCAGGAAAAGAAAAGGAGGCAGTTTATGAAAGAATGGAAGAAAATACGATCTGGTTTGAAATGGAAAAACATCTTTGTATTGACTTTGGCGGGGTGCATTAATGCCTTTGGTGTGACGATTTTTCTTATGCCTGTCAAACTTTATGATAGCGGAATTTCCGGTACTTCTATGCTGTTGTCCCAGATTACGCCCTCCTGGCTTTCGCTGCCGGTCTTTCTGATTTTTCTCAATATTCCGTTGTTTTTATACGGACTGAAGAAACAGGGACCGGTTTTTTCTATTTATGCGATTTATGCGGTAACCATTTATTCACTGGGAGCCTGGATCATCACGGACATACTGCCGGTTTCGGTCTCTGAGGTTTCACCTCTGGCAGGATCGGACCTGCTTCTTTGTGCTGTGTTTGGAGGTATTGTTTCAGGGCTTGGAAGTGGCCTTACTATCCGTTACGGAGGTGCCATGGACGGTGTGGAAGTGCTGGCTATCATATTTGCCAAGAAGTGGGGCATGACAGTGGGAACTTTTGTAATGCTTTATAATATTGTTTTGTATATCTGCTGTGGAATTGCCATTCACAGCTGGACGCTGCCTTTGTATTCTATCGTTACTTATGCGGCTGCGCTGAAAACCATTGACTTTGTAGTGGAAGGTATTGACCGTTCCAAGGCAGCGTTTATCGTCACTACCAGGCCGGAGACAATTTGCGAACAGTTGTCGGAGGAATTTAGCTGCGGCATGACCATTATCGATGCCAAAGGATATTACTCGGATGAAGAAAAAACCGTCGTATACCTGGTGATCAACCGGTTCCAGGTGGGGCGGATGAAGGAAATCATTCATGAACTGGATAAACGAGCTTACATATCTATATCTGAGATAGCTGATGTATATCGCTATAATCAGAGTAAAAAGAGTGAAAAAAGTAGAAAAATGTAAAAAAGAGTTGACAAATATAAAAAAGAAGTATAGTATGAAAACGCTTTAGCAAGGTATAGAGGGGAAGAAGGTTGTTAAAATGATCGATTTTCATACACATATATTGCCGGGGATTGATGATGGAAGCCGGAACTCAGAAGAGTCCATCCAGATGTTGAACCTGGAACAAGAACAAGGCATAACTAAGATTGTTTTCACACCCCATTTTTATGCCAATAGAAATTCGGTGGAACGGTTTTTGAAACGCAGGGAGGCGTCTTATGAGCGGTTGCTCAGCAAGGTGCCGGAGGAATTAGTCAAAGATATTCAGTTTTGCCGGGGAGCAGAGGTTTATTATTTCCCGGGAATCGGTGAGGCGGAAGAAATATCCAGATTGTGCGTGGAGGAAACCGGGGTAATGATGTTGGAGATGCCTTTTTGTCAATGGGACGATCAGGTCGTCAGAGATGTTCAGACTCTGATAAACAAGCAGAAATTAACAGTCATCATTGTTCACATCGAAAGATATTATCCATATCAAAAGAAAAAAGAATTTTGGGAACGGGTGTTTGAATTGCCTGTTTACGCCCAGGTAAACGCAGAAAGTTTTCTGCATTTTCGAACCAGGAGGAAAGCATTTATGCTGTTTGAAGCGTACAATGCGCTACTTGGAACGGATTGTCATAACATGACAAACCGGATACCTAATATGCAGCAGGCAAGGGAAGTGATCCAGAAGAAACTAGGCGCAGACAGACTTCGCCGGGTAGATGAATTAGGAGAGATGATTTTGCCATGAGTAAAGAACACAGCGAGAAAAAGAAGCAGATCAATATAGCAGCCGCTGCTATTGCAGCTGTCTTGGTGATTTGTCTCTGTACCGTGTTTGCAATGGGAAAGAAAGCACCCGGTAAGACGGAAACAGAAGCGGTTTCCGGTGCAGGAACAGCGGAGGCGGAGACGACTCAGGAGCCTGTTGACTGGGATTCTCTTGACAAAGTGACACTGAATCAACACAAATATGGGTTGTTACATAAAGTGACCACCTGGCTGATCCTGGGAACAGATGCCAGTGGCGACGAAAAAGGAGCCGGAGAGGCATATCAGGGAGCCATGGCTGATTTTCTGATGCTGGTTGTGTTTGATGAAGAAAATAAAACATATGGTGCGATCCAGCTGAACCGGGATACTATGACAGAAGTCTCTCTGATCGACAAGCAGGGAGAGGGGGAAGCGACAGCTGAGATCCAGCTGTGTACAGCCCACTGGTATGGTGGCAGCAGACAGCAGAACTGTGAGAATACGGTAAAGGCTGTTTCCAAACTCCTGGGAGGAATTCCCATTGATGGATATTATGAAATGCCTATGGACACCATTCCGCTGCTAAATAAGCAGGCAGGTGGAGTAGAGGTGAAACTGCTGGAGGATTTCACTTCCGTGGACCCGCAGATGAAGAAGGGCAGGAAGATGATACTGAATGATACGCAGGCGTACCACTACATACATGACCGGTACGGCGTAGGGGACGAAGAAAATACATCCCGAATGAAGAGACAGCGCCAGTATTTGGGTAGTCTTGTTAAAAAGATAAAAAAACAGGCTGCGTCTGATAAAAAAATCCTGGCTCGTATAATGAACGAGTTGAATCCATATGTGGTTTCAAAGATAAGTACAAAGAAACTGACTCACTATGCCGGCTCGCTGAGTGAATATCAGTACAAAGGCCTGCTTACTATAAAAGGAACAGTAAAGACGGGCAAGGCATTGGGAGATGGTATAGAACACCGGGAATTCTACCCGGATGCTTCGTCACTGGAGCAGACAGTGAAGACACTCTATCCGCTGGTGGCAAAGGATGAACTGCAGACAGCCAGATGAAACGGTTGCAGACCAAAAAGATTTAAATGATACAAGGGGACGAACATGAATAAGCTAAAAGACAATATTCAAATAAAAGAAGACGAGGAAATGGAGATTGATCTGCTGGATCTGTTTCAGTTTTTTAAATCCCGTTTTCTGATCCTTCTGGTAGTGCTTCTGCTGGGGGCAGTGCTGGCAGGTGGAATTACAAAGTTTTTGATCACGCCGAAATATACCGCTACATCCAAACTGTATATGGTGTCGGCATCGAATGATTCGGTCATTGATTTGACAGACCTGAATCTGGGTACTTCCCTGTCAGAGGATTATGCGGAATTGATCAAGATCCGTCCGATCCTGGAAGAAGTGATCAAGGATTATGATCTTTCCTATACTTATGAAGATCTGGTGAAGATGCTGACTATCGCACCGGTAGGTGATACGCGCATCCTGTCCATTAGTGTAGAGAGTACTTCGGCAGAAGAGGCGCAAAAGATTGCCAATAAGCTGGCGGATAAGGCAGTTACTTATTTGCCGAAACTGATGGATACGGCAGCACCTAATATTGCAGAAAAGGCCATCGTGCCACCTGAACCGAGCTCGCCGAATCTTATTATCAATACATTGCTGGGGGCATTTGGATTCCTGGCTGTAGCGTTGATCGTGTTGACTGTTTTGTATCTGAGAGACGATACCATGCGGACAGCCGAAGATGTGGAGAAAGCGTTTGGCATCATGCCGCTGACCGTGATCCCAGAGGGGGATATTGCTTCTGTTTCAGATAAGAAAGAAGAGCAGATCAAGAAGCAGAAGAACAAGGAAAGAAAAAAGCGAAAAGAATAAGGCAGTCAGAAATTGGAGGACAACATGAACGAAGTAGTAATTGGAAATATGCCTTCCCTGCCATATGCAGTAGAGGAAGCAGTCAACCGCTTAAGGATCAATATTAATTTCCTGGGAAGCGATATAAAGAAGATCATGGTTATCAGTACCCTGCCGGATGAAGGAAAATCGTTTGTTACCATGCAGTTGTGGCGCCAGATGGCAGAGACAGGGACGGCATCTATTTTGGTAGATGCAGATCTTCGTAAATCCGTTATGGTTAATAAGTATGATATCCGCCGGAAAGATCAGGAGAAACTGCTAGGAACATCGGATCTGCTGGCACAGGACAAGCCGGTGGAGGATGTGGTACTTCACACTCAGATAGAAGGAGGAGATATCCTTCCTAATGTGAAAAATGTAGTGAATCCGTCTATGTTGATGGAAAGCCGTCAGCTGGAACAGATGCTGGATAAAATGTCAGATATGTACCGGTATGTATTTATAGATGCACCACCTTTAAGTCTGGTATCAGACGGTGAAAAGATAGGCTCCCTGTGTGATGGTGCTATTTTGGTTGTAAGGGGAGGATTTACCCAGAAGAAGCTGGTACGCAATTCGATCCAGCAGTTGGAGAGAGCCGGCTGTCCGGTTCTTGGACTGGTACTCAACCGTGTTGGTAAAAACGGCGGTGGGTACTACTATGGTAAGTACGGAAGTCATAAGTATGGCTATGGGTATGGCTATGGAGAACAGTACTACTATGGTGACAAAAGTTGAGTTTAGTTTTTTCCTAAGGGAGAGAACTTTCTCATAAATATTTTTGAAAGAAAGGAGGATATAAAAGTAATGAAAGCGATGAAAAGAGTATTGGCAACTGCTTTGGCTGCAGCTGTCGTATTAAGTTCTGCAACTGCTGCATCTGCAGCACAGAGCCCAACAACCGCACCAAAAGCTATTGCGCAGACTAAGAGCGTAAAAGTTTCCGGTAACACAGTTAAAGTTAAAACAACTGCAAAGGGAACTGCTACTGTAACTGCTATTAAGTCTACAAAGAAAGCTGTTACTGTTGCATCCACTATTAAAGTGAATGGCGTAAGCTATAAAGTAACAGTAATCGGTGCTAATGCATTCAAAAAATGCAAGAAAGTAAAGACTGTTACAATTCCTGCAACAGTAGTTACAATCAGCAAGAATGCATTCGCAGGTTGTAAAAAGCTTAAGAAGATTACTTTGAAAGGTAAGAAAGTTACTGTTAAGAAAGGAGCTTTCAAAGGTGTTAACACCAAGAAAGTAACAATCAAAGCATCTAAGATGAACGCTAAACAGTTTAAGGCCTTCAAGAAGGCTCTTAAGAAAGCCGGATTCAAAGGAAAAGTAACTAAATAATTCCTTTACAGATCAAAGTGATCAGAGGGTATGCTGTCTGCAGAGCGGCATAGGCCGGTCTGCAGGGAGTCCGCCTAAAAAAAGAATGTAACAAGAATGAGAGAGGCAGATAAATGTATAAACGAAAAAATAATAATTGGCTGAAGCATGTAGATTTTCTGGTGCTTGACTTAGTTTGTTTATTGATTTCATTTGCTGTCGCATATGTTATTAGGCATGGACTAGCTAATCCATTTGCAGCGCCTCTTTACCGCGGTACTGTGATTGCATGGATTGTATTGGACAGTATTGTTCTTTTTGGGCTGAATACGCTCAAAAATGTTTTGAAAAGAGGATATTTGCGAGAGTTATTTGTAACTGTAAAACAGGGAATTGTATTGATGTTATTATTTTCCCTGTATTTGTTTATGACACAGGGAGGGCAGCCGTTTTCTCGTATTGTACTGTTCCTGTGTGTAGGTATCTATGTGGTCTTGTCTTATTTGACAAGATGTTTGTTAAAATTATATTTGAAAAAAATCAAAGGTGTATGGAACCAGCCGGCGCTTCTGATCGTAACAACAAAAGATCTGGTAGATGGAATCCTGGAGAACTGCGAGAAAATGGAATATAAAGAATTCCAGATTGTAGGTGCGGTTGTCCTGGATGAGGACTGGACCGGGAAAACGATCCGTGGCATAGAAGTAGTGGCAGATGAGGAAAGCCTGATGGATTTTATCCGGGACGGATGGGTGGATGAAGTGTTTATATCCTGCCCGCCGGATTATCAGGATAAAAAGAGACTCTTATCGGAACTATTTGATATGGGCATGGTGGTTCATGACAACCTTTTTCAGAATAAAGATTTGGCGGAAAACAGGCAGATCGTACAGCGGATCGCAGGGTTTACGGTGTTGACGACAACGCTGAACTATGCTACCAGTCAGAGCCTGTTTTGTAAGAGAGTTTTGGATATCCTGGGGGGACTTCTGGGATGTGTTTTGACAGGAATATTATTTTTGTTTCTGGCACCGGTTATTTATATACAGTCGCCGGGACCGATCTTTTTTAAGCAGGAAAGGGTCGGAAAAAATGGAAAAAAATTTAAGATATATAAATTCCGCAGCATGTATATAGGTGCGGAAGAGCGTAAAGCGGAATTGATGGATAAAAATAAAATGGGTGGAGACAGGATGTTCAAATTGGATGTTGATCCCCGGGTTATTGGCAACAAGATCCTGCCGGATGGCACCCGGAAAACGGGAATCGGAAATTTTATGCGGACCAGAAGCCTGGATGAATTCCCGCAGTTTTTTAATGTGCTGAAGGGAGAGATGAGTCTGGTAGGAACCAGACCTCCCCTGCCGGAAGAGGTAGAGCAGTACGACCTGCATCACCGGGCCAGACTGGCAATCAAGCCGGGGCTTACAGGGCTGTGGCAGGTCAGTGGCCGCAGTGATATAACGGATTTTGAAGAAGTAGTAAGTCTGGACACGGAATATATCAGTAATTGGAGTATTGCGTTGGATATTAAGATTTTGTGTAAGACCGTTGTGGCAGTGTTGAAAAAAGATGGATCGGTGTGAGGAAATGAAGGACAAAATTAGAATACTGCATATAGCACAAGCTGCTGGTGGTGTGGATCGTTACATCCGAATGCTGCTCAAGTATTTGGATAAAAAAGTTTTTGAGAATATACTAGTTTGCTCACAGGATTTCTATAAACAAGATTATAAGGGACTAGTTGATTTTTTTGAACAGATAGAAATGACTAGAACTATTGGAGGCAATGATTTAAAGGCAATTAAAGAGGTCAGAAATCTGATAAAAAAATATAATCCTGATATTGTCTATGCTCATTCCAGCAAGGCGGGGGCAATTGCTCGTGTTGCGGACATCGGATTGAAAAATTGTTGTGTATATAATCCACATGGGTGGGCATTTAATATGCGATGCTCTGCGAAGAAAAAAATGATGTATACAGTTATTGAGAAGGTGGCTGCACTGTTTTGTGATAAGATCATATGCATTTCAGATGCAGAAAAAAAGTCAGCATTAGACAAGAAGATTTGCAGAGAAGATAAGTTACAAGTCATTTTTAACGGTGTGGACATTGAAGCCTATGAAAATGGAGTGCATGGTGCGGTTAGACGAAAAGACTTGAGTATACCGGAAGATGCATTTGTTGTCGGTATGGTTGGGCGAATCAGCCCACAGAAAGCACCCGATGTGTTTATTAAGATGGCAAAAATGGTGAAAGATAAAATATCAAATGCACATTTTATTATCGTTGGCAACGGAAGTCAGGAATTAGAAATCAAACAGTATGCGGAGGATAATGGATTTGTGGACAATTTACATATTACTGGTTGGGTTGATGATCCGATGAGTTATGTAGAACTTTTTGATGTTGCATGCCTTTTGAGTCGTTGGGAAGGATTTGGATTAGTTTTGCCTGAATATATGATGGCATGCAAGCCAATTGTAGCCAGTCGAGTAGATGCTATTCCGAATATAATACAGGATGGACAGAATGGTTTACTTGTTCGAGTAGATGATGCTATTGACGCTAGTAAAGCAGTGTTACGAATCTATCGAGAGAAGGGGTTAGCAGATAGGATGGTGGCACAGGGAATGAAAGACGTGCATAATAAATTTAATGCTCGAAGAGTTTCTGATGAACACGGAAAACTATTTGAGAGAATATAAGTAATGAGAGAACTGAAAGACGCTTTTAAATTATTATGGAGAGTAAATTAAAATGATTACGCCTAGAGATATTGAAAATAAAACAATGAGCTCAGAAAAGAGAAAGTCAGCTAAAAATGACTATTTTGCATTTTATATTGGAAGACCATTATCTTATATTTTGACAATTCCGTTTTTATATATCGGCATTTCGCCAGATGCAGTTTCGTTGATTTCTATTATTCCGATTATTATTGGCTTTGCATTTATGTGTATTGGAAACACAAAGACGATACTAATTGCGGGATGGTTGATGTTTTTTTTATGGAATTTATTAGATGGAGTCGACGGAAATATTGCACGATATAAAAAACAATTTTCTAAAATGGGAAGTGTATATGATGCGATGAGTGGGTACATTGCTATGGTCTTATCTTTTTTTGGATGGGGAGTAGCGGCGGCACATAATCCGGGAGTCTTTCAGAACATTGTTCAATTACCACTAGATCTATATATCATTTTAGGGGCACTGTCAGGTATTTTCGTAATATTTCCTCGATTTATCATGCATAAAGCAATTACTACATTGGGCGATCAGGACGCTATGGAATCGGTTAAAGATAAATCACAATATAGTTTTATTAAATTAGTTGCCTTGAACTTAACATCTATAGCTGGTTTTGTCCAGGTGTTAATGCTTATTGCAGTAATTTTTAAAATTGTGGATTTGTTCACCATTGGATATTTTATTTTGAATTTTATGGTCATGGTGGTTTCCTTGAAAAATATTTTCAATGACAAGTAAAATGGAGGTTTAGTAGTTGAAAGACTGATTATAATATAGAACAATCATCGGAAATATTGTTAAATTTGCATAATCTAATAAATGAATATCTCTAATAACAATGCTTTATAAAGGAGGAGAAAAATGGGTTTGATGATTTCAATTGTTGTGCCAGTGTATAATGTGGAAAAATACCTTAGTCAATGTCTGGACAGCATTCTTACACAAACTTATAAGAATCTTGAGATTATTCTAGTGGATGATGGATCTACAGACAAATCTGGTTCGATTTGTGATTCATATAAAAAAAAGGATCCAAGAATAGTTGTTATTCACAAGGAAAATGGTGGTTTATCTGATGCAAGAAATGCAGGGGTGGCTATTTGTAAGGGAGATTTTATTTCATTTGTGGATAGTGATGATTATCTATCGCCTTATTTTTATGAGATATTGATGGGAGTTGCCCAAAAAAGAAACTGTGATATTGTCGCTCTGAAATCAGGTACAGATTTTTGGGATGGAGAAGATAAACCAGTTTTAGCGAAAGACAAAGATGAATTCGCTGTTCGTTATTTAAATTCGCATGAGATATTGGAAAGAATGTTATATCAAGAAATTGCGACCGGTGCTCCATTTAAGATTTATAAGAAAGCAACTTTTGACAATGTATATTTTCCTGTTGGATATCTTTATGAAGATGTAGCAACAACTTACAAGCCGTTCTTTAATGCCCAAGAATGTGCAATAGTAGAAGCCGACATCTATGCATATCGAAAGAGAAGAGATAGCATTATTCGACAGTCATTTTCGCCGAAGAAAATGATTTGCCTTGATATTTTTGACCAATTAGTCAATGATAAACAATTAAATGAGGCTGGTTTGCAAAGAGCAGCAAAGTCAAGAGTGTATGCTATGACTTATTCGGTTTTTTTGCAAGTTCCCGAAAGTGATAAGAGAACGCAAAAAATTATTTGGGATAAGTTGCAGACTGTACAAAAAGATGTGATGTTCGATAAATCAAGAATAATGAGAAGAAAAAATCGTTATGCGGCCTACGTTTCGTTATTTGGCATGAACATATCGTACAAAATTGGAAGAAAGTTTGGACAAAAAGGATCTATGAAATGATAAGGAGTTTTTAAATGAATAATGCAATTATAACATTGTCATTTGATGATGCAAGAAAAGATACATATCATGTTTTTAGGGACATTTTGGCTCCATTAGATTTAAAAGCGGTTGTTTATGTACCTAGTGGATATGTTGAATGTGGTTTTAATGATCCTCTTGATATTGGATATAATGGATTAATGACAAAAGAGAATTTAGACTGGATCTCTTCAAATGATCTGTTTGAAATTGGATGTCATGGATATATGCATAAAAATGACTTTGCCGATTTAGAGAAAGGAATAAATAAGATACAGGAGTGGTATCCAGAATATGTGAAATATGGACTTGCTAGTCCGCATTCGGAAATCAAAAGACATGATGTGAAAAAAAACGAGGAACATTATAAAAAATTAGGATATAGATATGTTCGCGGAGGAAGGAATTTTGATAATTTTACTACTATTAAAAGATCAATATCTCTTTTGGCAAGAAAAACACAGTCTCCGCGTATTTTTGTGAAATGTTATGCTTCATCTACAATGAAAACTGTTAACTATTATTTGACAGCTGTTCCGGTACATAAGCTTACAACATTAAGTCAATTGCAGGCAATGGTGGACTATTGCGTAAAAACAAAAAAATGGATGATTTTGGAATTTCATGGAATTGACAAAAAGGATTCTAAAGAATATACAGAACCTTTCTGCTGGTTGGAGGATGATTTTGTGAGTTTATGTAAATATTTGAAAAAGTTGCAGGATAAAGGGAAAATAGAAGTTAAAAATCCTATTGAGATGTTTATATAAATTATAGTAATGTATTATGCAGAAGATTGAGGGAGATACTATAGTGAATATAAAGAATAGAGTTAAAAATAAATTACCGGTTAAGTTAGTGGCGAAATTAAAGAGTGTGTATCTTAATAAAAAAGGTATTGTGAAGGCAACAACAGAGCCTCAGTTACTGAATGCAAATGGGGAAAAAATAAGAACATTTTATTTATGTGATGTTAATACAGGACATGATTTGAGTTTGACTGATGGAAGAAAATCAAAGTATGTCAATTGGGATAGGACAAGATACACTCTGCCTATTCATTTCTATACTGATGATATGATTTGGATAAAGAGAGGCAACCCCAAAAAGAAGTTTGCAATACTATTAGAACCGCAGACGCTTCAGCCGGCAAAATATAAACGGATTTTATCTCATCCTGAAGAAGTTTCCGATTATGAGGCAATTTTCACATATTCGGAGGAAATATTAGAAAATGTGCCAAATGCAAGACTGTTTATTACAGGTGGAGTATATGTAGGAACTGAATTTGGTGGAGGAGAAATTTGCGAAGAACAATATAAGAAGAAAACGAAAAATATATCTATGGTATCTTCGGACAAGCGCACATGTGAATTACATGAGATAAGATATAAATTAGCCCAAAGATTAGATGCCGGAGAAGATGTTGATTGTTATGGAACATTTAATGGAACATTTATAAAAATATGGGATTCATTAGGCGCTTATAGGTACAGTATAGTTATAGAGAATGATATAGGAAATTATTGGATTACTGAAAGAATATGTAATTGTTTTGCAAGCATGACAGTTCCTATTTATATAGGTTCTCCTAAGATAGGTGAATTTTTTAATTTAGATGGTATTATTCAAATTAGTAAGGATGATGTTAATAATATTGATAATATTATTAAACAATGTAATCAAGAAGATTATGAGAGACGTGTTGATGCAATAATGGATAATTTTGAGAGAGTAAAAAAATTTTATTGTGTCGAGGACTGGCTTTTTAATGAATATGGAGAGTTATTTTTATGAAAGACATTGCACTAGTGTGTTGCTATAATAATACCGAAATGTATAGTAATATTTTAAAAAAAACTTTGGCAAATCAAAAAAACATTGACTATGAGTTGATTGGTATTGATAATTCTGATAATATGTTTCCATCTGCTGCATCTGCCCTAAATTATGGTATAGGAAAGTCAGATAGTGAATACATAATTGTTGTACATCAGGATTTTGAATTTATAAATGAAGATGCATTAGCATCTTTTCTTCAATATAGCAAACAATTTAATGACAATGATATTTTAGGAGTTGCCGGAGCTATACTGGATGATAGTGCTAAGATTTTAAAAAGATTCATAGGGCGGAATCGTATAATTTATTCATCTTTAATTGACTCAACCAATAGAGTTAAAGGATTCAAGAAAGTTGAATCCTTGGATGAATGTTGTTTTGGATTTAAAAGAAGTTTTTGGGAAAAGCATCCATTTGATGAAATTGCATGCGACAAATGGGACTTGTATGCAGTAGATATGTGCTTAGAGGCAGACAGAAATAACGGTGGTGTATATGTTATACCTATTGATTCATTACATCATTCTGGAGGAAACATAACTAAAAACTTTTATAAGTCACTAAATAATCTTATGAAAAAATACGAGAAAGATAAAAAAAAGATAATAACCACTTGTGTGGTTTCTGATACAAGACATCCAGATTTTGAGTGCTTAAAACTTAACCTGATTAATGAAGTTCGGATGAGGAGAAAAAGATGAAAATAACCTTTTGTTTACCAAATCATAATTATAAAAGTCCGATTGGTGGCTATAAGATGGTGTATGAATACGCTAATAGATTAGTAGAAAAGGGACATTCAGTAAATATTGTATTTTGTACGAAAGACTCTTTAAAAAAGTATTTTCTGCCATCAAGTATACGACATGTTTTGACCAAATATATTGTATCGAAATCGCCTAAATGGTTTGATTTGGATAAGAGGGTGAATAAGGTAGCCGCACAGGAAATATCAGATGAATTTATCCCGAAAGCGGATATTGTAATTGCAACAGCGGCACAAACTGCTTTACCGATCTCTAGATTAAATCTAGATAAAGGAAAGAAGGTGTATTTTATTCAAGATTACGAAAACTGGGTTGTAACGGAAAAAGACCTCTTGATGACATATCAACTAAACATGATTAATATTACGGTGTCAAAATGGTTGTACGAAATAGTATCAAAGTATCAGGAAAAAAATACATATTGTATTCAGAATCCAATTGATATTAGAGTATATAAAATATATACAAAGCCAGAGAAAAGAGATAAATTTTGTATCGGAATGCTATATCATGATGCGGAGTACAAAGGTTGTAGATACGCACTTGAGGCAATAATGAACTTAAAGAAGAAATATACAGAGATAGAATTAATTATGTTTGGCAATCCAGAGTTGCAAATGGAATATAAACTTGACTGGATTCATTACGTACGACATGCATCAGTAGAACAGGTTTTGAAAATTTATAACAAATGTGCCATTTTTGTTTGTGCAAGTGTTGAAGAGGGATTTGGATTAACTGGTCTAGAGAGTATGGCATGTGGGTGCGCATTTGTTACGACAGGTTATCGAGGTGTATATGAATATGCAGAAAACAATAAAAATTCACTTATTTCACCAGTGAAAAATGTTTTCGAATTAGAAAAAAATATCGAGCGTATGATAGAAAATGATGATTTAAGAATAAAAATAGCAAAGCAGGCAAACGCTGATGCACAACAATATTCATGGGAGAGGGCATTGATGTTGTTTGAAAAATATATGCGAGGTTAATTATTATGGAAACAGTATGGTCAACTGCTTTTTTATATTTGTTCACATTTTTGAGCTCTATAATAACTTTTTATTTTGCTGAAAGGAATGAGAATAGAAAAGCAAGATGTTTTATATTATTATGTATATCAATTATGATTCCAACTATTATAGCAGCACTCAGAGCAGATACTGTTGGAGCGGATACAGCAGGATATGGAACATTAGGATTTAAATATTTAATGAGTTACAGATCACTGGATGACGTTTTCAACAACTCGGAATGGCTATTTTATACTATAGGGTATGCAATTACCAGAGTAACTGATAATGTGGGATGGTGGTTAGGAATTATTGAATTCTTAGTAATATGTCCATTTACAATTGGGGCTTGGAAACTTAGAAAGAGACTGCCAGCTACATTTCTGATTGCACTTTTTTATTTTAAATTCTACAATTACAGTTTATGCATTATGAGACAATCAATATCCTGTTCTCTTTTGTTTTTGGCTATCGTACTATATCATGAAAAAAAATATTTCAAGATGGTCATTTTGGCATTGGCTTCTGTTAGTGTTCATTCATCGGGATTGGCAATATTGCTTGTTGTGATTGCGGTTGAAATATATTTGTACATATCTGCGAAAAAAAATAAGAAAAAGAAGAATAGATCTATTATTTTTCCGGTTGCGGTTATAGTATCTTATTTTTGTTTTATTTCATTAGTAAATTTGTTTGTTTCAAAGGGTATAATTCCACAGATTTATATAGAAAGATTTTTGCCTGAAATAAGTGGAAATGGTGGAGGAATGTCAAATGTTTTGATTTTTGAATCAATTTATAGAATGATTTATTTGGGAATGATTTATTTAATTAGAGATACAAAAACTTCAGAAGAATTATCAGATATGATAAATTTGTCTATTATTGGTAATATGGTATATATTGTATTTGGAATTGGATTCGGAACAGGAACAATATATCGATTAACGGAAACATTTGATTTTTGCAATTTGGTTGCAATATCTCTTTTTGCTCAAACAAGATGCATAAGAGTGGGACACAAAAATGTTCAAAGAGGATTAATAATGCTTTTGGCTATATTATATTGGGCAATAGTATATATGATTTTTCCGGGTGGAATTGGATTTCAGACCGAAATATTTAAATTCAGGTGATAAATACCTTAAAACGAGGAGGTATGAGTTTCAATCGATTTCGAGATAAGCGGAACAAAATTCTATTTTTGATATATATTATAAAATGTTAACTGTTCAATAAGGTCATGTGTAATCAAGGAATAATGTTGAATTTGCACAAAAAGAATAGAGAGATGATAAAGATGAAAAACAGATCATTATTAAAGAATACAATATATAATGCCTTATATAACGGATTAAATATAATTTTTCCATTAATTACAATTCCATATTTATCAAGAATATTGCTTTCTGATGGGTTAGGATTAGTTAACTATTCGAGATCTATTGTTAGTTGGTTTTTGATATTTGCTTCGCTTGGGATACCAAGATATGGAGTGCGAGAAATTGCGAAAATAAAAGATAACAGAGATAAACTTGATAAAACTTTTACAGAGTTATTTTTATATAATTTACTAAGCACGTGTATTTGTGTTGCAGTTTATATGTTAGTGATTTCGGAAGTGAGTTTATTTAGTAATCATTATTTGTTATATATGGTAACCGGAATACAATTATTTTTAAATATATTAAATGTTGATTATTTATATCAAGGATTAGAAGAATACGTTTATATAACAAAGAGAAGTTTTGTTGTGAAGGCAATTTCATTATTATGTATGTTTATATTTGTGAAGGAAAAACAAGATTATATCATTTATGCACTGATACAAAGTTTGGCTGTTGCAGGAAATTATGTGTTTAATTTTATTCATTTGAAAAAACATGTACATTTTTCCGCTGAAAATCTTGAACTGATGAAGCACACGAAACCAATCATAATATTATTATCAACTCAGTTAGCAATAAGTTTATATTCACTTTTAGATACTACGATGTTGGGGTGGTGGTGCAGTAATTCGGTTATAGGTTACTATACAAATGTACAAAAAATAATAATTACAATTTCTACCATTACCGCCTCTTTAGGAGGAGTAATGCTGCCAAGATTGGTTTTTTTATGGAATCATAGTGAATTGGATGCGGTAAAGAAGTTGGGAAGTAAGGCGTTAGAGTTAATAATAGTAATATGCATTCCGGCATCAATTGGCATTTTTGCATTAGCGCCACAAATTGTTCGTTTGATTTTTGGGATGGATTTCCTTCCATGCATTTTGACCCTTAAGATTTTTGCCCCATTTGTTCTTATTTCTACTGTAGGGAATCTATATGGAACACAGCTCTTAATGACATTTGATGAAGAAAAAATATTGTTTATAACAGTTTCAGTTGGGGCTTTGTTAAATATGTCATTGAACCTTTTTTTAATTCCTAAAATGGAACAAAATGGTGCAACTATAGCTTCGGTTGTGACAGAAGCTATAGTTTTATGTTTACAAATTTATTTTGTAAATAAACAGGTTAAATTGAAATGTAGATTGCATTTTTTAAAAACACTTTTTATAATGACGACAGCCATGATATTGTATTTGATGATTATTGTGAATTTTTTAGATGATGATATAAGTGTTATTGTATGTTCGATATTTGGATCGGGTTGTATTTATTTGATTCTAGGTATTTTGCTAAAAAATGAAGCGATATTGTACTTTGTTGGATTGATAAAATCGAAAATTTTATCACGAAAAAAAATTGATGTATAAGGTTAAAGAAGGGGGCGTTATAATATGTATATGTTAAATGCTCAAATGAATAAAAGAATAGATTGGATTGATATATCAAAAGGAATTGGTGTAATATTACTAGTTATAGGACATATGCCCAGTATTCCATACGTGATTCAAAATTGGATTTATTCATTTCATATGCCGTTGTTCTTTTTCTTGTCAGGATATACGTTTAAAATAAAAGATTCCGTAAAAGATAATCTTAAAAAAATGTTTCGCAGATTGATTATACCATATTTAATTTATAATGTAATATTTTTATTGTCGGATGTAATACTGTTTGGAAGAAAAAGTACAACTGTGAATGCTGATTTAAATGATATGATTTCTGGACAAGGTAGTTTTGGTGTGATATGGTTTTTACTTTCGCTATTTTGGGTTCAAATAATTTATTTAGTTGTATCAGCAATAACAAATAATTATAAAAATGTTAAATTTGCCAATATTGTAATAGTGTTGATTGTATTGAGCGGGTATGTTATTGCGACTTATTGCAAAATGGATTTATATAAGCTTGTTACATCATTAGTTGCTGTTGGTTTTTTCTGCTTAGGAAATATTTTTATGAAACTAAAGATACTGGATAAAATAAAGCAAATGTCTATTTTATTTTTGTTTTTGTGTACAAATATAATATTTGGTTATATTAATTTGATTTTATATGGAACAAGAATAGAAATGAGTGGTGCTGTATATAATAATCTTTTTATTACGTTTGTAGCGGCAATTGCAGGAATAATATTTGTAAATGGAGTTTCAGAAAAATTATCCATGTTGAATTTGTGGGTGGTAAAATGTTTAAAATATATTGGTAAAAATTCTTTGTATTTTTTTGTTTTGACAGCGTATATTCCAGTGAGAATGATGCAGTTACTAGAAGGAAGTGAGTTGGATAATATATTTATGAAAATTTTAAGTAAGTTATTAGGGTTTGCGTTAACGTATGTAGTTGTAGAAGTTTTATCGCACATAAAAAGAAATATTATAAATTTATCTGTGAAAAGAGATTAGATAACTATCCGGCACGGAATGGTGGCTCACTTGAATATTCCGGTGGTTCCGGCACAAGACTGTATCCATTAACAATGGTAACTTCTAAACAGTTACTGCCTATTTATGACAAACCAATGATTTATTACAGATCTGAACCGTATTTATCTGGAGGATAACAGTTTAAATGTAGAGCTTCTCGGACAGGGATTTACATGGCTAGATACAGGAACCCATGAATCTTTAGTAGATGCAACAACGTTTATTAAGACGGTAGAGCAGCATCAGCACAGAAAGATTGCTTGTTTAGAGGAAATCGCCTACTTAAATGGATGGATTTCTAAAGAGGATGTTTTGAAAGTTTATGAAGTCTTGAAGAAAAACCAGTACGGACAGTATCTGAAAGACGTACTGGATGGAAAATATCAGGAACATTTGTATTAAGAAAGGTAGGATAAAAGAATGACGATTATTGTTACCGGAGGAGCCGGATTTATTGGAAGTAACTTTGTATTTCATATGTTAGATAAATATCCTGACTATCGTATCGTATGTGTGGACAAACTTACATATGCAGGAAATTTATCTACATTAGCACCAGTGATGGATAATCCAAATTTCCGTTTCTGTAAGATTGATATTTGCGACAGAGAGGCAATCTATAAATTGTTTGAAGAAGAACATCCGGATATGGTTGTAAACTTTGCGGCAGAATCCCATGTAGACCGTTCTATCGAGAATCCGGAGATTTTCTTAGATACGAATATCAAGGGTACTGCAGTAATGATGGATGCCTGTCGTAAATACGGTATTCAGAGATACCATCAGGTAAGTACAGATGAAGTTTACGGAGACCTTCCATTAGACAGACCTGATTTATTCTTTACAGAGGAGACTCCGATTCATACGAGTTCTCCATATAGCAGTTCAAAAGCGGCTGCAGATTTATTAGTTCTCGCTTATCACAGAACCTACGGACTGCCTGTGACGATTAGTCGTTGCTCTAATAACTACGGACCATATCATTTTCCAGAGAAGCTAATTCCGTTAATGATTGCCAATGCTTTAGCAGATAAGCCATTACCTGTTTACGGTGAAGGATTAAATGTCCGTGACTGGTTATATGTAGAGGATCATTGCCGTGCGATTGATCTGATTATTCATAAGGGATGTGTTGGAGAAATTTATAACGTTGGTGGACATAATGAAATGAAGAATATTGACATTGTAAAGATTATCTGTAAAGAACTTGGAAAGCCGGAAAGCCTGATTACTCATGTAACAGACCGTAAAGGTCATGATATGCGTTACGCTATCGACCCAACAAAGATTCACAATGAATTAGGATGGCTTCCGGAAACAAAATTTGAAGACGGAATCAAAAAGACAATTCAGTGGTATTTAGATAATAAGGAATGGTGGGAGACAATCATTTCTGGTGAATATCAGAACTACTACGAGAAAATGTACGGAAACAGATAAGACTATTAGGACCGACAAGAGATGAAAATATAATGGCTCAGTTGTCAAGACAAAAATTTGATATTTTTATAATGAACTGATATGCTGACGGGTTACATGGAAAAATGTGGTGCGGCAGAGCCGCTCGTCCAGTGTGGCATGAGCTACATGACCTAAATTTAGATTACCATAAACACAAGAAGGGAATGATAGCAATTATATCAACAATTTTACAGAATTTAAAAGAAATACTACCCTATGTTCCCACTTGTTTGATTGGGGCTGCAGTAGGAATGGTTCCCGTAGGTATCAGCTTACAAAAAAACAAAAGGTTGACAGCTTATAACACCATATGGTGGTATAGTATGATTGCATATATATTGCTGATGAGTATGGTAACATTTTTTTCCAGAGAACCCGGATCAAGAGTAGGGGTAGACTTGCAGTTGTTTTCTACATGGGGTGCATCGACGCAGGAAAAGGCATATGTCATAGAAAATATTTTTATGTTTATGCCATTGGGAATGTTGCGGGCACTTAGAAAAACATCCCTGTTCCACATAAAGAATGTTTTGAAAGAACTGTATGTATATACAGGGATTTCTTGCATCATAGAGGGGCTCAATTGGTTACAGGAAGGGGATACTGTCAGATAGATGATGTCGTTATGAATGTATTGGGAGGAATACTGGGGTATCTTTTAATAAGACTTCTGAAGATTCTTTTTCAAAAATACCTGTTTAAGGATGCTGCTTATATGGTATCCTAGTATCAGTGGCATAAGTTGTTTTACAGATGCAAGGACAACACAAACAGCAGGAGGGCATATATCATGACAAAGAAAGAACAGCGTATCAAAAAATTGACAGAGTACCTGCAGAGACTGGGAGCAGGAGAAGAACTGGAAGAAGTAAGAAAAGATTTTATAAAAGAATTTTCGGATGTACAGGCATCGGAGATCATGGAGGCTGAGCAGGAACTTATGAAACAGGGAACACCGTTGGAGGAAGTGCAGCGGCTCTGTGATGTGCATGCAGCACTGTTTCACGGTGTTACGCCGGAAGAAGAGATGAAAAAGCGTCAGTCTTTTGAGCAGAAGGAATATGGAAATAAAAGTCAGCAGGCACAGGAACTGGAGCAGGTAGAAGGGCATCCATTGTATACGCTGACAAAGGAGAATCAGGCACTTTTAAAACTGTTGCAGCAGTTTGCTGGATCAGAGGATGAAAATCTGCTGTCGATCATCGGACAGTTTGCGGTTCATTATGCGAAAAAAGGAGATCTTTTATATCCTCATTTGAAAGTAAAATATGGTATTGCCGGACCGTCGGATGTGATGTGGACGGTGGATGATGAGATCCGGGATGAATATAGTGCCCTGATGAGAGAATCTCAGAGAGGGGATGAGTGGAACAAACGCCTGAGAGCCGTCTTGAAACGGATCGAGGAAATGGTCCACAAAGAGCAGAATATTTTGTTCCCGATCTGTGCTGTGAATTTTACCAAAGAAGAGTGGATGGGGATCTACCGGGATGCCAAGGATTATATTGTGTGCTTTGGTGTGGAGGACGTACACTGGCAGGAAGCAGAAGACCAGGAGATAGTCAGAGAAAATTCCGGAAAAGATGAAATCGTGCTGCCGGGCGGTCATATGACCCTGGAGCAGCTGACTGCTTTGCTCAACACGGTTCCCCTGGAGATTACGTTTATCGATGTGGACAACATAAACCGCTTTTTCAATGAGGGACCAAAGGTTTTCAAGCGTCCCGGCATGGCACTGGACAGGGAAGTGTTCTCCTGCCATCCACCGAAGATAGAGCCAATGGTGCGGGCCATTATTGACGATTTTCGCCACGGCAGAAAAGACCGTGTTCCGGTTTGGATGGAAAAAGGCGGACGCACCATGTTAGTTACTTACATGGCAGTGAGAGATAAAAACGGAAAGTATGTAGGTACGGCGGAATTTGTTCAGGATATGGAGTTTGCCAAAGAGCATTTTGGGAAGAAATAAAGAGAGGTCAATATGAATGATAAATATAGAAGGGGGATTTATAAAAACAAGAATCCCATTAAAGAATATATTTGATTCAACGCCGATGTCGCGGTCCCAGGCAAAGCGAGTGTGCAATCGTCTGGAGAACTTTAAAGAGGTCATTGTTGATTTTGAGGAAGTCTCATGGATCGGGCAGGGATTTGCGCACCAGTTATTTGTGGTGTTCGCGAAAAGCCATCCGGAGATTGTTATAACGCCGGTCAATATGAATGAAGATGTGACAAAAATGTACCATCATGTTATGACTTCCGGTGAAGCCTAAAAAAACTGCATGAGCCAGTATTACTGGTTCATGCAGTTTTTTACATGTCGATAAACTTTATTGCCCTCGGTAAAGCCATATTTATCGATAAGAAGATCCCGGACAACCTGTTTGGCGTTCTCGTCCTTGTGATGTTTGCAGATCAAAGAGGCAGCGTAAGCGATCACCTCATTGTTGAAACAAGCCCGGCTCAAAGTGCGCTGAACCGTTGTGTTTAACTGCATCACAGGAGAGATGGCCGGCTTCTCCGAAGGAGCAGGAACTTCTACGGCCGCTACTGTTTTTTCTCTTGGCTTTCTGCGGCTTATCAGTCCCGTTTTTTCCTGTTTCTCTGCATTCTTTTTCTTGGCAGATGCCGTATAATCCATCTTTGGGTGTCTCGCAATGTCGGCAGAGCGGTGGATTTCCTTGAGAAAAGTGATCACATTATCGTAATCGTTGTCTTTGCTGATGATCACATATTTGCATTTTTTATCACCATTGGTGCCAAGCAGGTAGCCTAAGTAGGCAGTAAGATGCATATCCAGAGACTGCTTGCCGGCAGGCAGACAGTGGAAAGAATAGTCTACAGAATGAAAGTTTGACAAAATCTCAATGCTGATCTTAGGAGCATTTTTCGTGGAAAATATATGTATATGGTCGTGGTAATCCAGATGTCTGGAGCAGATGAGACCTGCGTTGTTTACATTTTCAAAATCAATTAAATAATAAGTTTCTACATTTGACATAGTGTTCTCCTTTAATATCCCTTTTATAATAGTGTGTTTGATTCAATCATATTATAAAAGTATAACACGACTGGCGGTAGATGGCAAGGAGTGGCAGAATGTGGGAGGGTTCTTGCGTCCGCTGGGTGCATTTGTTATAATAGGGGGCGATATATGTTATAAGAGGAGGATGCAACATGCAGGCAGGAAAAAAGATAGTAGCAGGTATGCTGGCATTGGCGTTGACGATACAGGGAGTGCCGATGCAGAGGGGAACAGCGGTGCAGGCAGCGGGCCAGACCACGGAAACAGCACCCCTGCAGGGAACGGATGGAGCCATCACATGGAAACTGACGGAACAGACGCCGCAGCAGGGATGGTCTCAGGGGGATAAAAAGGCTTATAAACTGACGATAACGGGAAAAGGCGTTATGCCTGGATATATGCATATGTCCGATGGTGTTAATACGCCGTGGCAGCCATATAATGATCAGATTCAGACGATTGCGGTAGCAAAGGGAGTTACCCGGGTATCTGAGCATGCGTTTGAAGGAATGGGAGAACTGACCAGTGTAACACTGCCGTCAACGGTAACCCAGGTCAGCAGAGAAGCGTTTATGTACTGTCAGAAATTAGAAAAAATCACACTGCCGGAGGCGTTGGAAAACATTGGTGACAGAGCGTTTAATTACTGCCGTGCCTTAAAGAGCATTGTGGTGCCGGATCAGGTGACAACCATTGGCAGTCTGGCGTTTGCAGGCTGTACTTCCCTGGAAAGTGTTTCTCTTGGGGAAAGCGTGGCACAGGTGCAGGGATCTCTTTTCCATGAATGTGGGAAATTGTCAACCCTTACCGTGGCTCACGGAAATGCATCTATGCGGTCAGAGGACAATGTGCTGTACAATAAAGATACGTCACTGCTGATCCGCTATGCAGCAGGGAAAAGCGATACAAAATTTTATGTGCCGGGTAGTGTGAAGACCATAGGGGCCAATGCCATTACGCATTGTTCAAATTTGGCGGAACTTCAGATTCCATCCAGTGTAACCAAAATGGATGACTACGCGGTTTATTATAACAGTGCTCTGAGCAAACTCTTTTTTGAAGGAAATGCGCCAAAGGTTTCTGTTGTGACCTCTCACACAGGTATTATAGGAGGCAATCCCCAGGTTTATGTATATACTGTTTACAATGGAGCAATCCGGCACAATGGAAAAACAGGAACGGATGCCAACAAAGACATCACATTGTATAAAACAGCATCTTCCACAGGTTGGGGCGAGGGATGGTCTACCATCTCACAGAAAAGTGACGAAACCAACCAGTATTCAAAAGGGTATGGTTTTACATTGCAGAATTTCAGTCTGACTGATACAGATACGGCGGATGGCACATTTGGAAGTCTCAAGTGGCATTACCGGGATGACATAAAAGAACTGTCCTTTAGTGGAAGTGGTTCAATCTCGGATTTTTCCCTTTCTGCACTTCCTAAATGGAATGGCGGACAGGGCAGAAGTTTCAGACAGAGCATTAAGACGATCGACGCTTCCAAGGCGACCATTACGGCCGTGGGAAATTATGCTTTTTACAACGCAGACCAGCTGGAAAAGGTGACATTTGGTTCTGGGTTAAAACGAGTTGGGAAATATGCATTTGCAGACTGTACGGCACTGAAAAATTTCCCGGCAGAAAATGCTACATCCATTGAAGAAGGTGCCTTTGCAGGGGATACCTCTCTGACTGGAGAAGTGGATATGACCGGGGCGCAGGTTATAGGTGCCAGTGCCATGGAAGGTGCCAGCGGAATCACGGATATCCGCCTGGGAGCCAAACTTACCAGTATTGAAGCCAGAGCTTTTGCAAATTGCAAAAAATTGAATGGTGTGATTCTTCCGCTGGGAATTAAAACCTTGAAAAAAAGAGCTTTTTATGGATGTAGTTCTTTGGAGGCGGTAAATATTCCGGAAGGCTTTACCGGTACAGAAGCGGAGACCTTTGGAAATTGTACGGCCTTGAAAAAGGTATATTTTACAGGCAGTATGCCGGAGCAGTGGAATGAAGATACATTCGCAGGATGTTCTTCGACATTAAATATATATTATAACAGTGGAAAAACAGGCTGGAGTGACAGCGTGGAAAATGGCACCTGGCAGGGATATACAGCCAGCTGTCTCACCAGACATTTTCAGCGTGGGAAAAACACATATAGTTTTGAGGATATGGCAAAAAACTACGGATATTCAAATGCTTATAAAATACCGCAGGCCCGCTATCAAAGTGTCTTGAAAAACGCACCGCTCGCAGCTTTTTATGCGGCTACAGAGCCGGCTTATCAAGGAAACGCATTTGGTATGGCAGCGTCTGTACTGGACTTTTATGAAGGAGACAACCTGAAAGTATCTTCTTACGATTCAAAGGCAAAGACTGTTTATGAGATACAGACTCCGGGTCAGGCGTTGACGGAGCTGATAGAGAAGTATCAGGTGACGCAGTATGCCCAGCCGGTCAGTGATGCACTGACAGCAAATCAGGGCAAGTATCTGGATATGGTGAAGAAAATTGCCAGATTTTCCTGGTCAGGTGGCAGAAAAGTAGATGCAGCCGGAGAGGCAGTCGTAATATGTGTGTACAAGGGAAGCAAAGCCCATGCACTGGTGCCTCTGGATGTGACGATTACCAGTGGAGGAAATTATCTGGTTACGGTTTATGACAGCAGTAATCCGGCGGATGTCCGTTACATGTCAGTGAGCAAGGATCTTTCCTGTGTTCATTATACCGTGGGTTCAGAGGATTACACAAAGGCTTCTTTTGTATCCTATTCTGTGTTGAAACAGGCCGCAGGGGGCAGCAGCACTTCATATCAGGACAAAATGACAGTGGCTGTCAACCGGCAGAATATAACGATAAAAGACAATCAGGACCGGGCTTACACAGAGATTTCCGGAGCTTATGAGCAGATTCCGGCAGCCGGAAGTTCCATGGCAGACTTTTCAGGAATAAAAAGGTTCGTTTTGCCACAGGGAAGTTATGATGTAAAAAATACACCAGTCAGTCAGGCTGTCACAGAACATGTCCTGGCGTATCTGGCTTCTGATGAAGTGTATGTAAAAATGGACGCCAGTGACAGTAAGGCATCCGTTCACATGGAAAATGCAAGAAAATACGGATATTATCAGATGGCAGTAACTCCATCTGTGAAAAATGGCAGCATAACAATCCTGATCATGAATAAGGCTGGAAAAACCAAGGAAATAGTTGTTCAGGGTGGAGCGGCAGCAGCGAAGGTCTATACAAGCGGCAAGGTGCAGCTGACACTGACATCGGATGCGACAAAAGTTACGGTGGATGGAAAGAGCGTAGAGCCAAAGACCAGTATAGAACTGGCATTTGAGACCACAACACCTGCCACGGCAACACCGAGTCCGACCCCGACTGCCACAGCCACCGCTACAGCGCCGGCTACGGCTACCGCGGCACCAACCAAGGTACCGGCGGTCACACCGACCACAGCACCGACCAAGGCGCCGGCAGTTACACCAACGGCACCAACCAAGGCACCGGCAGTTACGCCGACGGCAACGGCTGCCGTGACTCCGCCAACTACCGACGCAGCTACGGCTACACCAACGGCAACACCATCTACGACCCCAACGAAGCCGGCGGATACAGATAAACCAACAGCCGGTGGATCGGATGTTCAGCCGCAGGAATCAAGAGATAATTATGTACTGCCTCAAAAACCAGTGCTTACCCTGAAAAAGAAAACAGAGGTAAAGAAACCGGCCCGGGTAAAAATCCGTTCCGTCAAGAAGAAAAAAGGCAGCAAACTGTGTGTGAAACTGAAAAAACAAGAAAATGCACTGCGTTATCAGATCCTTTATGGAACCAGCAAAAAATTTAAAAAGGCAAAGAAGGTAAAAACCTCAAGCACTCAGGTGATTCTGAAAATAAAAAAAGGCCATACCTACTATATAAAAGCAAGAGCATATAATGGTGCCGGGTATGGTGCATATTCAAAAGTAAAACAGATAAAGGTGAAGTAACTGAGCCGGGGGTTCAGTGATTAGGAAACTGGAAAGTGAGGTAAGTTGATATGGCAAATGATATCGTTAACTATCAAGATGTGATTACTGACATAAAGGGAATTATTACATCTGGTCGTGAAGTGGCTTATAATGCAGCAAATAAGGCTATGGTGCTTACCTACTGGCATATTGGTAAGCGTATTGTGGAACAGGAACAGGCAGGAAAAGAAAGAGCAAAATATGGTCAGGCTTTAATTGAGGCATTAGCAGATGAACTCACAAAAGAATATGGAAGAAGTTTTTCAAAAAGAAATCTGCAATATTTTCGTAAATTTTATCTTGCTTTTCCGGATGAGCAGATTGTGAACACATGTGTTCACAATTTGAATTGGTCTCATTTTAGAGCACTTTTGCGTGTGCCGGATGAGAATGCCAGATTGTGGTATATGAATGAAGCTGCAAATGAAAGTTGGAGTGTTAGGACTTTGGATAGAAATATCAGCACACAATATTATTACAGATTAATGCAGTCACCGAAGAAAGATGCTGTCATGAATGAAATGCTTCAGAAAACAGCTGAAGATCAAAGAAATAAATTTGAACTCATAAAAAGTCCGATTGTTGCAGAGTTTCTTGGTTTCAAAAATGAAGATTCTTATATTGATCTTGTTTTTTATAATATTGAGTTAAAATGTTATGTGCTTATAGATTTAAAAATGGGGAAAATTACTCATCAGGATGTGGGACAGATTGATATGTATGTCCGGATGTATGATGAACTGAAATGTAAGGAGGGAGATAATCCTACACTTGGTATATTACTTTGTGCGGAAACAGATGAAGATATAGCAAGATATTCCGTGCTACATGATAATGACAGACTTTTTATGTCGAAATATCTTACATACCTGCCAACAAAGGAGCAGCTGAAAGCAGAGATAGAAAGACAGAAAGAAATATTTTATATGCAGCATCCGGCATTGTCTGAAAATGATAAAGAAGGTTATAAAAGCCACAAACACATTACATAACCCAGTAGAACACTGGCCGGATTTTCAGCAATCAGCCATAAGAATAAAAAATTGCGGGAAATGGGTACAAACACGCAAGTGTCAGATCTGCGTAGTGGGCAGATCGACACTTCTGCGCGTTTGTTGTAGCGAAAGCGCCCATGGACCGCATTTTTTATTCTTATGCGTCAACTGCTGAAAACCCCGCCCATGTTCTACCGGCGAAACTTCGACGGTGCCACACCGTGATATTTCTTAAACTGCCTGGAAAAATGCTCCAGGTTTTCGTAACCACAGGCAGCAGCCACATCGGTAACAGACATCTGCGTTTGAAGCAGAAGCTGAGCGGCGTGCTCAATCCTTCCTTTAATAATATCTTTGTGCAGCGAGGTGCCGAAGCAGTCGGTGTATATATGCTGCAGATAGGACACGCTGATGTTTAATTTCTCAGCTACTTCTTCCGGACAGGAAGGGGTGTAACGGTATTCCAGGATCTGCTGGCGGATATCGGCCAGTGTCTCTGAATATTTGCTGGAAAAATTCTGGATCTGCCGGCTGTGGGAGTACAGATCGCTGAATTTGTGAAACAAAGCATTTGCCTTGTGATCCATAATAAATTCATGCTGGACCCCGTCATTAAAAAATTCGCTGTAAATATCCATAAAAAGATCAAAGATAGGCTTGTTGTCCGGCAAAGCCACCGGGGTATTAAAAGGAATACCCAGATTTTCAAAATAACTGTCGTAAGAATCAAAGTCGAAATGCATCCAGTCATTGATAAACATTCCATCCAGTTTGCGGTACTTCTGTGGACAGTCTTTCCGGAACAAGATGTAGTGCCCCTCACTGACAGGAACATAACCGGTGCCCGGGTCAAACTCAGCTGCGGAACGAAGAAACAGCAGCAAGTAATCTCCCGAACCCTCCATTCGTTCGACTACAAATCCACCGGGGTTGCGGAACTGATGTGCAATGCCGTGTACATGAATCATAAAAACACCTCCTGATATAGCAGAAAAAATCAAATATATAACTACTATGGTCATAGACTTTACAGGCCTTAAATACTATAATTTAAGCATATAAACAAAAGATTCTTTTTTGAAGCCGCGGAAACAAAAAAAGTCAAATAACAGTTTATATCAAAAACTATAGCAGAAAATATCAAAAATGACAAGAAGAAAGGATTGTTATTATGGGAAAAAAAGGGAAAGTTGTTTTGTCTGTGGTCATGTCAGGTGCTTTGATACTTTCAGGCACGGGAATTCAGGCGGATGCCAAAGCAAAATCATCCGTATCGCTGAACAAAACTAAGATTTCTTTGAAACGAGGAAAGAAATATACATTAAAGATTAAGAAGCGTGGTGTGAAAAAGATCAGGAGCATACGGTATACCACTTCTAAGAAAAAAGTAGCAACGGTAAGTAAAAAAGGTGTGATCCGTGCCAAAGCATCGGGCCGTGCTGTGATCAAAGTAAAGGTAAAATATATACCGAAAGGTAAGAAGAAAGCTGTTACAAAAACACTGAAATGTAAAGTGACCGTGCCATCTGCGAAGAAAAAAACGACAGCAAATAAGCCGGCAGTGACACCGACACCGGCGCAGACACCAGCGCAGACACCAGCTCAGACGCCGAAAAAGACTGCTTCACCGGCAGAGAGTCCGACACCGACACCGGCAGTATATGGCAAACCGGGAGAGATAGCTGCTTATAATACAGCGAAGAGCAACTATACTCTGAATGTGGATGCATCCAATAAAGTGCACAGCATCAGTGATATGCTGTATGGAATTTTTATCGAGGACATTAACTTTGCGGCAGACGGTGGATTGTATGCAGAGATGGTGCAGAACCGTTCCTTTGAATTTACCAGTCTGGCAGCCGGTAATGAAAAACATGCCTGGAGTGATGTAGGAACCGTGACAGCCCAAGTGAAGAAAAATGATACAAGCGGATACTTAAATGCCAATAATCCAAACTACATGGTAGTAACCAATACATCTTCTTCCGATGCCGGAATTGCCAACAAAGGATTTTTGGATGGCATGAGCATTGTCAGCGGTAACAAATATAAGTTCTCTGTTTACGCCAAAGGACTGGATGGTTATACCGGTCCGGTGCGTGTCAGTCTGGTGAATGGAAGCACCGTAGCGGCACAGGGAACCATTGCAGCCGTGACAGATCAGTGGCAGAAATATAAGGTGGAACTTACATCCAATGTCACAGCCAATAAAAATGTAACGCTCCGTGTGGTGATCCCAAAAGGGAAAATAGCACTGGATATGGTTTCTTTATTCCCAGAGGATACTTATAAAGGAAGAGAAAACGGATTGAGAAAAGACCTGGCAGAAAAACTGGAAGCGCTTCATCCAAAATTTCTCCGTTTCCCGGGAGGATGTGTCATTGAGGGCGCAACCTTAAAGACAGCCTACAGCTGGAAGAATTCCATTGGTGCAGATTCAGAGGGACAGCCTTATGAATTTGCAGGAACTTATGGAGATGTGGCAGCCAGAAAACAGGGACAGAATATCTGGACCGATGAAACGGCTACTAACGACCAGAACCCATCTTATATGTCTTATGGACTTGGATTTTATGAGTATTTCCAACTGGCAGAAGATCTGGGCGCTACCGGTGTACCGGTAGTCAATGCCGGAATGTGCTGCATGGGCCAGTCTTATGGAGAGAGCCAGAGCAGTGCACCGGACATTAACAGTGCCGAGTTTCAGCGTTACATCCAGGATGCTCTGGATCTGGTAGAATTCTGCCGAGGCGACGAAACAACCAAATGGGGTAAAGTCCGTATTGCTATGGGCCACAAAGATCCATTTGCACTAAAATATGTAGGAATCGGTAACGAGCAGTGGGGCAATAAGTTTTACGAGCGTTATGAAGCCTTTGTAGATGCCTTTGCCAAAGCAAAAGAAGAAAATCCAAGTCTGTACGGTGACATTGAGCTGATGTTTACAGCCGGTGTGGATGATGGAGACAGTGATAAAGTAAATTACGCAGCTGCGTACAAAGAGGCGGATAAATGGCTGAAAGCACATCCTGGTAAGACTATCAACGATTTTGCCGGAGCAGTGGATCATCATTATTATAATTCACCGGACTGGTTCCTGACCCACGCAGATTATTACGATGAAAGCAATTATACAAGAGATCCTGCCAAAATGACTACATCCACTTACGGTGGCGGAATGAGTGTATTTTTAGGCGAATACGCATCCCTTTCCAACACCTGGCTGTCCGCCCTTTCCGAAGCAGCATACATGACCGGACTGGAGCGCAATGGCGATATTGTAAGAATGGCAGCCTATGCACCGCTGTTTGGAAACCTGACAGCCCTGCACTGGTCACCGGATCTGATCTGGTTTAACAACAAAACCTCGACCAACTCAGTAAACTATTATGTTCAGCAGGCGTTTGCCAAGAATGCAGGAACTACCTTGTTGAAATCTGAGTTAAACGGTGCCAAAGTTACATCTCCGGACTTTAAGGGCAAAGTCGGTGTGGGAACATGGAACACCAGTGCATCTTTTAGCAATGTAAAAGTAGTCAGCAATGATACAGGCGAAGTATTAGGTCAGGACAACTTTAACGGCAACAGCATCGGCAGCCAGTGGGAAAAAGTTTCTGACGGTAACTGGTATGTGGCTGAAAACCAACTGGTACAGGCCAGCGAAACCACCAATACAAATCTGTATGGATCGACAGGATCCGCTATGTATTTTGGAAATTCTTCCTGGAAAAACTACACCTATACCGTAGATGCTGTCAAATACAGCGGCAGTGAAGGATTTTTGATTCCTTTTTCCGTAGGAAGCAGTAAAGAAAACTACTTCTGGAACCTTGGCGGATGGAACAATACGGTATCTTGTCTCCAGAAGGTGACAAGCGGCAATAAGTCCGGGCAGATTGCAGGAACTACCAGTTCTGTACACATCGCTGACGCATCTGTGTATCATCTGAAAGTAGTAGTAAACGGTAAAAATGTAAAATGCTACATGGATGACCGTCTGATGGTAGATTACACCATAGAAGATGGCACCAATGCAGAAAGTTATCAGGTAGTCAGCACCGATGAAACCGGTGATGTGATTGTAAAAATGGTAAATGTGACCGGTTATCCAAAGACATTTGCCATGGACATTAAAGGCTATGACAATATGGCCGATACGGCCGATCTGGATCTGGTAGCCGGAAACAGTCTTACCGATGACAATATTTTAGGGCAGACCGAAAAGGTAAAACTGGTAAGTTCTAAGGTATCCGGCGTCAGCAGTCAGTTTAACTACACAGTACCAAAATATTCAGTCAGCATACTGCGGCTGAAAAAGAAAAAATAAATTACAGACCGTTTGAATAACAAAAGGGCTTCTGTTTCATACTAACAATATTCTTAGTATGAAAGGAAGCCTTTTGTTATGATTAGAAATAAAATGGCGGGAAAGAGAAGTCTGTTGTTTGCCAGACCGCCGGTGATCCTTGGGGCCGGATGTGTGGCAGGGGAAAAAGAGGGAAAGGGTGCCTTTGGCAAATATTACGATTTGGTGGAAGAGGATCCTTTGTTTGGTGGAAAAACATGGGAAGAGGCGGAGAGCAAGATGCAGCAGCTGGCAACTCAGATCGCTCTGCGCAAGGCTGCCAAAGAACCTGGAGAGATCCGGTATCTGGTGGCAGGAGATCTGCTGGGGCAGCTGATCGCTACATCCTTTGGCATTATGAATTTTAATATTCCTATGTTTGGTGTTTACGGAGCCTGTTCCACCATGGGGGAATCTCTGGCCATTGCTTCGATGCTGATCGATGGAGGATTTGCAGATTATACGGTGGCACTTACATCCAGTCATTTTGCCAGTGCGGAGAGACAGTTTCGGTATCCCCTTGCCTATGGCAGCCAGCGTCCTTATTCTTCTACCTGGACGGTGACAGGAAGCGGAGCCCTGGTACTGGCTTCAGAAGAAGCCGGCTGGAAAAAAACAGATACAACCTATGTCCGGGTTATGGGAGTCACCACCGGAACCATCACGGACTATGGTATTAAAGACAGCATGAATATGGGCGCCTGTATGGCACCGGCAGCTGCTGATGTGCTGGTTCATAACTTTAAAGATCTGGGGGTGGGACCGGAGTATTATGACCGTATTATCACAGGAGATCTGGGAACTGTAGGGCAGAGGATCCTGGCAGATATGATGCACGGCTATGGATATAATATCGAACCCTATCATTTTGACTGCGGAACAGAGATTTACTATAACAAGGAACAAAACACCAATGCCGGCGGAAGTGGATGTGGCTGCAGTGCCATAACTTTGTGCGGATATATTATGAACAAACTGAAGAAAAGAAAGTGGAAGAGAGTGTTGTTTGTGCCGACAGGAGCGTTATTGTCACCGGTGAGTTTTAATGAAGGAAACTCCATCCCCGGCATTGCACACGGTGTAGTGCTGGAAGTGGAAGACGAAAGGAAGTGAAACGAAATGGATTATATTCTTGCTTTTGCAATCGGAGGCGCTATCTGCGCACTGGTGCAGCTGATCATGGATAATACAAAATTACTGCCTGGCAAGATCATGGTAGGCCTGGTGTGCATAGGAGCTATCTTAAGTTTCCTGCATTTATATGAACCTTTTGCCAAGTGGGCCGGTGCCGGTGCTACCGTACCGCTGATCGGATTTGGACACCTGCTTTTTAAAGGAGTAAAAGAGGGAATCGTCCAGCTTGGGTTTCTGGGTTGTTTTTACGGAGGATTTGAAAGTGCTGCCGTAGGAATTTCAGGAGCACTGATCCTTGGTTTTTTGGCCAGCCTTGTATTTAAATCCAAGATGAAATAATAAGAACTTGACATTTTTTCCCTGTTTGTGTACAATATCTCTTGTTAGTGCAAAGCTTCCTTGGCTCAGTTGGTAGAGCGGCACATTCGTAATGTGTAGGTCATCGGTTCAAGTCCGATAGGGAGCTTTTTTTGATGCAGAAATTTGGTAGATATATTGGAATTGCTGTGAGTGTTTGCTGCCAGTCTTTTGGTATTCCAGCAAGGAGGCAGCAAACACTCACTGCCAACACAATTGCGGGATATCTTGACAAACATGACAATATACTGTAAAATAGGCTTGATTATTCAAAGAGGTTTGAATACAATAGTGCTGTCATCCGGCAGTGCTAAAAAATAAAAGCAAAAAAGGAGAAATAGTATTATGTTAGAAAAAATGCAGGAACTTATTGCAGACCAGTTGAGCGTAGATGCAGACAGCATTACAGAGGCATCTTCATTCAAAGATGATTTGGGAGCTGATTCCCTTGATCTCTATGAGTTGATCATGGCATTGGAAGAAGAGTATGATGTTGAGATTCCAACAGATGATCTTGAAAGCATCAATACTGTAGGCGACGTAATGAATTTCTTAAAGAGCAAAGGTGTAGAGTAATTTAAAACTGCACATAGTGTCTGTAAACAGACAACAAAGACACCAAGAGGGGGTTGTTGACTCTGTCTTGGTGTTTGTCTTTATTAGAGAAAATGATTTTAGAAAGGTTAGTTAGAACGATGGCTAAAATAGCATTTGTATTCCCGGGACAGGGTGCACAGGTTGTTGGCATGGGTAAGGATGTATATGATCATTCTGCTAAAGCAAAAGAAGTTTTTGACCGTGCCAGTGAGGCAGTAGACTTGGATCTGAAGGCACTTTGTTTTGAAGAAAATGACAATATCAATATTACAGAGTATACACAGGTATGTCTTTTGACAACCAGTGTGGCAATTATGGAAGAACTTCTTTCCAGAGGAATTAAACCGGACGTGGCAGCAGGCCTGAGTCTGGGTGAGTACTGCGCTCTGGTGGCAGTAGGATCGATGAACTATGTAGATGCAGCCAAAGCAGTTCGCAAAAGAGGTATTTATATGCAGGAAGAAGTACCGGCTGGTAAAGGCGGTATGGCAGCGATCCTTGGTATGGACAAAGAAGTGATCGAGGAAAACATCGAAGAATTTGAACAGGTACAGGTGGCAAACTACAACTGCCCCGGACAGATTGTTATCTCAGGAGAGACAGAGCAGGTAAAACAGGCAGCGGATAAACTGAAAGAAGCAGGAGCCAAAAGAGCAGTGCTTTTGAATGTCAGCGGACCATTCCATTCCAGCCTTTTGACTGGTGCCGGCGAGAAATTAAAACCGGTATTGGAGGAATTGACAATTTCAGAGCCACAGATCCCATATGTGGCGAATGTAAACGCTTCCTACGTAACAAAAAAAGAAGATATTGAACCATTGCTGATTAAACAGGTAAGTAATTCAGTTCGCTGGCAGCAGTCGGTAGAGGCTATGGTAGAGGATGGCGTAGATACATTTATCGAAATCGGACCAGGCCGTACGCTGGCAGGATTTAATAAAAAGATCGGCAAAAAACTTGGCAAAGAACTGACTACTTATACAGTTGGAACTATGGAAGACATAGATAAGGTTGTAGAAGCCCTGGCGTAAAAGCAGGGTGCCTGGAATGGAGGATGTATGTTATTAGCAGACAAGATTGCGGTAGTGACAGGAGCAAGCCGTGGAATCGGAAGGGGAATCGCCCTGGCCATGGCAAGAGAAGGTGCTACGGTGGTTGTAAATTATAATGGTTCCAAAGAAAGAGCCGAAGAAGTGGTGGCAGAAATTGAAAATGCAGGCGGCAAAGCTGTAGCAAAGCAGTGCAATGTCAGTGATTTTTCACAGGCTAAGGAATTTTTTGCAGAGGTTGTAAAAGAGTATGGAAGAATTGACATACTTGTAAACAATGCGGGCATCACAAGAGATAATCTCATCATGAAAATGTCGGAAGAAGAATTTCAGGATGTGATCGATACCAATCTTGGCGGTGCGTTTAATGGAACCAAATTTGTTACCCGTCCAATGATGAAACAGCGCGTTGGCCGCATCATCAATATCGCATCGGTTTCCGGTGTGACCGGAAACATGGGACAGGCCAATTATTCTGCGTCCAAAGCAGGTATCATTGGACTCACCAAGGCAACAGCCAAAGAACTGGCAGCCCGTAATATTACGGTAAATGCCATTGCCCCTGGTTTCATTGCCACGGAGATGACAGATAAGTTAAATGATGTTGTAAAAGAAGCAGCGGTTAAGACCATTCCGCTTGGTGAATTTGGAAAAGTAGAGGATATCGCCGAGACAGCAGTCTTTTTGGCATCGGACAAAGCAAGATATATTACCGGCCAGGTGATCTGTGTGGATGGCGGTATTGCAATGTAATAGTTTTAGATTACGGAGGTAAGAAATGAGCAGACGAGTAGTGATTACCGGTATGGGAGCCGTGACTCCGATTGGTAATAATGTAGAAGATTTTTGGGCAAATATTAAAAAAGGCACAGTAGGTATCGGACCCATCACAAAGTTTGATACAAGTGATTATAAAGCACATCTGGCAGCAGAGGTCAAAGATTTTGATCCATTGCAGTATATGGACAAAAAATCTGCCCGCCGTATGGAAGATTTTTCCCAGTATGCAGTAGTAGCAGCCAAAGAGGCTATGGAGGATGCAGGACTGGATATGGAAAAAGAAGATTCTTTCCGCGTAGGATGTGCTGTAGGATGTGGAATCGGAAGTCTGCAGTGCGTACAGAGAAACTATGTGCGTATCCAGACAAAGGGACCAAACCGTGTAGAACCACTGATGATCCCGATGCTGATCTCCAATATCGCAGCCGGTAACATTTCTATCCAGCTGGGACTTCAGGGAAAGAATATCAACGTAGTAACAGCGTGTGCTACCGGTAACCATAATATTGGTGAGGCATTCCGCTCCATTCAGTACGGTGAGGCTGAGGTAATGTTTGCAGGAGGTACAGAAGGCGCTATCACAGAAAGTGGTGTGGCTGGATTTACCGGACTGAATGCGTTGTCTACTTCAGAGGATCCGATGCGTGCTTCCATTCCGTTTGATGCGGAGCGTGGTGGCTTTGTCATGGGTGAAGGTGCCGGAATCCTTGTTATGGAAGAACTGGAGCATGCCAAGGCGAGAGGTGCCAAGATTTATGCAGAGATCGTAGGTTACGGTGCTACCAGTGATGCACACCATGTAACAGCACCATTGGAAGACGGATCCGGTGCTGCCAAGGCAATGGAGTTTGCGATGAAAGATGCAGGTGTGACACCGGAAGAGATTGATTATGTTAATGCTCACGGAACAGGTACACACTTAAATGACCTGACAGAGACAGCCGCCCTTAAACTGGCTATGGGTGAAGCTGCTTATCATTGTAAAGTTAATTCTACTAAGTCTATGGTGGGACACCTTCTGGGCGCCGCCGGCGGTGTAGAAGCGATTGCATGTGTGAAGGCAATTCAGGAAAATTATGTACACAAAAATGCAGGTCTTGTAAATAGAGATCCGGAGTGTGATCTGGACTGTGTAACTGAGGCAGTAGAGACACCGGTCAATGTGGCGATGAGTAACTCACTTGGTTTTGGTGGACACAATGCTACTTTGATCTTCAAAGCATACGAAGCATAAAAAATAAAAAGGGGCGTAACGGTTCGATCCGCTGCGCCTTTTCCATGAAAAAGAAAGAGAGGCCCTTATGTTATTAGATGTAAATGAAATCAAAAAAATAATCCCTCACCGTTATCCATTTCTTCTGGTAGACTGTATCGAAGAACTGGAGCCGGGAGTGAAGGCAGTAGGATATAAAAATGTTACGGTAAATGAGCCATTTTTTCAGGGACATTTTCCGCAGCAGCCGGTTATGCCGGGAGTTCTCATTATTGAGGCATTGGCTCAGGTTGGCGCAGTGGCAGTGCTGAGTCTGGAGGAAAACAAGGGAAAGCTTGCTTTCTTTGGTGGAATCAAAAATGCCAAATTTAGAAAACAGGTGGTTCCGGGAGACGTACTAAAACTGGAGACAGAGATCATTAAGTGCAAAGGTCCTATGGGCGTAGGAAAGGCAGTTGCCACTGTGAATGGAAAAGTGGCAGCAGAAGCGGAGATCAGTTTCATTTGTTCTGATGCAAAGTAGGTAAAATGCACAAGAATCAGTCTTTACCTATGGGTTAATTTTCACAAATCTTTGCCTTTATCCCTAAAAACCTTACAATTTGCCCGAAAAAGTGTTATACTTTGGGTAGTGTTTAGAGGACTTAATCAGTATAATGAAAGAAAGGAAGGGTAAAATTGTTTGAAATTGGCGATTATGTAGTACATGGCAACAATGGTGTGTGCAAAGTAGATGCGGTGCAGGAAATGGACATGGGAAAGAGTACAAGAACTTATTATACACTGGTTCCTTTATATGCACCAGGCAGCAAACTGTTTGTGCCGGCTGATAGTACCAAGGTGGTTACCAGGGCTGTTATGACCAAGCAGGAGGCGGCCAAGCTGATGGATGAATGGGAAGAGATGGAGACATTGCAGGTGGAGAATGATAAGAACAGGGAAGATATATATAAGGCAGCCCTTCGTTCCTGCGATACAAGAAAATGGGTTCAGTTGATCAAGACTTCCTATCTCCGTAGTCAGGACCGATTGAAAAAAGGCAAGAAAATTACGACCAGCGATGAGAGATATCTGCATATGGCAGAGGATAATCTGTTTGGAGAACTGGCCATTCCATTTGAGATGACAAAAGGTGAGGCAGAAGCATATTTTATATCCAAGGTATCTATGGTATAAAAGCATTAGGTCTTACCTGATAAAATAAAACAGAGGCCGGAAGGTATTGTTCCTTCCGGCCTCTGTTTTTTATGTCTGCTGTTGAAATTATTTCATTTCTTCGATCATTTTCTTTACTGTGTCTAAAACAGCGTCAATGGCTACTTTATCCTGTACAGATTTGTCGCGGGTAGATAATTCTACTACCTGTTCCTTCATGTTTCTAGGGCTGACAACCAAACGGATCGGAACACCCAGAAGGTCTGCATCCGAGAACATAACACCCGGACGGACATTACGGTCATCGTAGATCACTTCAATGTGGTTTTTCTGCATAGTATCATACAGGTTGTCTGCACATGCCTTTGCTTCAGCGTCGTCGGAACGCAGGCAGCAAAGATGAACCTGCCATGGGGCGATATTCATAGGCCAGATCGGTCCAAAATCATCATGGTGTGCTTCGCATACGGAAGCGGCCAGACGGCCTACACCGATGCCGTAACAGCCCATGATCGGATACTGTGCATTGCCATCCGCATCCAGGTATTGCATGTTCATGGATTTTGTATATTTGGTTCCCAGCTGGAAGATGTTTCCTACTTCAATACCACGGGAAATCTTGATTGTTTTTTTGCCACATTTTGGACAGATACCGCCCTCAACGATCTTGGCAACATCTACATACTCTGCATCCGGTACATCGCGGTCCATGCAGAGGCCTGTGAAGTGGTATTCCTCTTCGTTGGCACCACAGGAAAGGTTGTTTGTGCCCTGGAGAGACTGGTCATAGATCACGGTAAATTTGCCGTTGACAGAAAGGTTTACCGGTCCGATATAGCCGGCGTTGAGACCACATTCTTCGGTAATAACACCAGGGTGCACCTCCTCGCCCAGATAGTTTGTTAATTTTGTCTCGTTGATATCCAGATCGCCTCTTACAAAGATCACGACAAATTCGTCTGTCATATTTTTCTGATAGACAACGGCTTTACAGGATTTTTCCAATGGTGTCTTCAGAAAATCGCAGATTTCTTCGATGGTGTGGATGTTTGGTGTGTGAACTTTGGTCAATGGCTCATCTACTGCATCTTTTGTATTCTCCACGATGCTCTGGGCAGCTTCCATGTTGGCACGGTAATCACAGCCATCTTCCTGGCAGATAGCAATGGAATCTTCTCCGATTGGTGTCAGAAGCATGTATTCGTGGGAAAGACTTCCGCCCATCATACCGGAATCGGATGCAACGGTAACTACTTCAGGAATACCGGCTCTGGCAAAGATGCGGTTGTATGCTTCGTAGCAGATCTGATAGTAACGCTCCAGATCTTCCTGGGAAGTGTGGAACGAATAAGCATCTTTCATAGTAAATTCACGGACACGGATCAGTCCGGCGCGAGGTCTTGCCTCATCGCGGAACTTTGTCTGGATCTGGTAGATCATAAATGGATAATTATTATAACTTTTGGCATAATCACGAACAAGTTGAACAGCGGCTTCCTCGTGTGTCATTCCTAAAACCATTTTAGAACCATTACGGTCACGGAAGCGGAGAAGTTCGCTGCCTACGGATTCGTAACGGCCGGATTCGTCCCAGAGGGATGCGGGAAGGGCTACAGGGAAAAGAACTTCCTGTCCGTCAATGGCATCCATTTCCTCCCGGATGATACCTTCGATTTTCTGGCAGATCCGCTTTAATGGGGTGAACTGGGAATAAATTCCTTTGGCAACATCTTTCATATATCCGCCGCGCATCATCAATGCATGGCTTTCAATGACACAATCGCTTGGTTTCTCTTTGAAACGCTCGCCTACAAGTTTGTCGAGTTTCATGATAATCCTCCAATCAAAATATCTTTATATATTAGTAAAAATACTCCTATAAATATAGCATTTACAGGGCGTTTTGTCAAAATTAAAAAAATAGTTATATTTTTTTCTGTGAGGGAAATAATAGAAATGAAATTTATTTCATGATATTTGATAATATGGAATGGAAAGTGAGGAAAAAACATGAAGAAAATCGTTTTAGCAGCCGCTTTGGTCCTTATGATGATGGCAATGACGGCCTGTGGAAACAACAAAAATAACAGCGCCACAGAGCCAGCTAAGGAATCCGAACCGGCCACCACATCCAATACCCCTTCTCCATCACCGAAAACAACGGATGACAATGGAAACAATGATAACAATGATAACAATGGGGCAGATGATGCCATGGATGGAGCAGCAGATGGTGTCGATGATGCAGTGGATGGAGCAGCAGATGGTGTCGATGATGCCGTAGACGGTGTTACGGATGGTGTAAAAGATACGGTAGATGGTGTTACCAACGGTGTAAAGGATACGGTAGATGGTGTTACGGATGGCGTCAAAGATACCGTAGACGGAGCTTCCAATGGGGTGAAAAAATAAGTCCGGAATATTGGACTTATAATAATATAAAATCCTCTCATAAGCAGAAATCAAAAACTTATGAGAGGATGATATATATGACAAAACGATTTTCTATTGATCCGGAAACAAAAGAAACACTGGTTTCTGTCGGAACCTTGACGGTGATCCTTGTTTTTATTATTTTAAACCCTTTTGGATGGATCTAATCTTCGATAGGAGCGTATCCAAGTACATGTCCCTGCAGCAGTTTGGTTTCATATCCCCGGCGGGTATTCTGCATGAGATCCTGTCTCGGTACATAAGTATCCTTTTCCGTGAGGATGATGATGGTTGAACCACCATATTCAAAATATCCTTTTTCTTCGCCCCGGGTAACAGGACAGCTTTCTTTGTGGTTCTTGATACGACCTACCAGCAGGGCACCTACCTCCATCTGGACAATGGAACCGTAGTCCGGTGTATGGATCACGGTGTACTCCCTTGTGTTTTCCTTGTAGATAGGAAGGTAATCATTGGCAACCGGATTTACCGTATGGAATGTGCCGTCAATGTGGTAGTTTTTCGACTGAGTACCGGAAGCGGCATATACATAGCGGTGATAATCATCTACAGTCAGACGCAGAATATAGCAGTAACCACCCTGGAAACGGCGGGCCAGCTTGACGCTCTTGAGAAGAGAACGAAGTGTATACTCTGTGTTCTTTACTGAAAAAATGGAGTCTTCCTGTATTTTATAAACTGTTGCCTTGCAGTCACAGGGACTGACAAGTACCTCTTCTTCATCCGGAATAGGACGCTTTCCCTTCTGGATGCGTCGGGTGAAAAAGTCATTAAAAGAGCGGTATTTTCTCTTTTCATAGGCTGACATATCAATGTTGTTGGATTCGATAAAGTGTGGGATCAGCCGGGTGGAAAAAGGGGATGACAGCAAAGTGCCGGCCAGTCTGGATACAGCCGGCGTAACCAGCGGCTTTAACAGTAGGCGTCCCAGCATATGGCGGTACAGGTCGTCTAAAAGTTTGTCCTGAGAAGTTGTCTGCTGTACCAGTTTTCCGTTCAAATCAATGTAATCCATAGAGCAAATCCTTTCTAGAATAAGTGAAAGAAGAATATGTTAAGCATAACAAGGGCAACAAAAGCCATGATGGCAGCGACTACCGCATTGCCCGGTTTTTTCAGGCGGAAATCCAGGATGTAGAAAAAGCCTACAAATAACAGCATAACTGCCAGCAGGATCGTAAAGTGTCCGTCCAGAAGAGTGCGGAACATATAAACTACCGGGAAGATGATCGTGATACTCGTAATAGGTAATCCGTGATAGTACTTCTTTTCATCTGCTGAGGCAGGTTTGGAATGTTTTAATTCTTCCAGCATATTAAAATAAGCCAGCCGGATCACGCCGCAGAGGACGAAAAAGATCTCACAGCAGATGCCTGCCACACTCTTAAGTCCCATCTGATAGCAGATGACAGCCGGTGTGACGCCGAAGCAGACCATATCACACAGGGAATCTATCTGTACTCCGAAAATCTCCATTTCATGGGTTCGGTTTTTCATGGCCCGGGCGATCTTTCCATCGAAAGTATCAAAGGCACCGGCCAGTGCCAGACACAGGATAGCACCATCGAAGATGCCGTTGCAAGCCAGTGAAATACCGATTATCGACGATATGACACCCAGATAAGTAACGATTACTGAATAATTATAAAATCCAATCATGTTTTGTTCTCCTCTTATAATATGTGTATTGTCCCCGGGCAGGCCGGGAACATCTTATTCTTTGTCAGTTTCTTTATCTCCGCGAACTGTCAGGTGGGTAATAAATGAGATGATTCCACTGACGATCACTAATACATAGTAACTAAAGCCGCGGCTTACCAGCATAGAAGCGGAAGCGGCGGTGCTTGATTTAAAAATCGGTGTAAAAATCCGCATATACAGATATTCGCTGATTCCCATACCACCCGGAAGAGGCAGCATATCAACAGAAATAGATATAACAGACTGCAGGATTGTAATGGTAAAGGCATTTACTTCATGCAGACCGAAACTGCGGTACACAACATAGGTAATGAAAAACAGGAAAAAACGCTGTACAAAGGAGATTAAAGTTGTGATCAAAATAGCCTTTTTGTTGGCTTTTAAATACACAGAAGCTTCTTTGTAAATCTCCATGGAGTCTTCCAGTCTCTGGGCACGGTTGTTTTTCTCTTTCATCAGGTGAAGTTTTTTTAGCAAATTAAATCCTTTGATGATAAGGAACTTGGCAGAGCCCGGTTTGAACACCAGCAAGCTCATAAACACAACACAGAATACATTCAGGCCTATGCCCAGGTATAAAAAGAACAATACATCCGGGCTCAGGCACTGCAGCAGTGTCTGTCCAAAGATGACAGCAGCCAGTCCTACAAACACCAGTACAAACTTATATTCAATGGTGACCAGCATGAGAATAATGGTCGCTGTTGGAATATCAATTTTCTGTTTTTTCATATAATAAATCTGCATAGGCTGTCCGCCGGTAGCAGACGGAGTGATACAACTGTAGAAAAAACCCACAAAAGAGTATCGGATGCAGTTATGCATCGGTGCTTTGATATGTACGGTGTGAAGCAGATATTTTATGATCACAGATTCACTACATACATATACGATCACCAGTGTAAAGCCGATGATGAGAAAGATTGGATGGATGTCAGACACCAGCGTAATGATCTTTCCCAGGTCCTGATCCTTAAAAACTGCCCATACGGTAAACACAATCAGAGCAACAAGAAATAAGCCGTTAAAAATATTCTTCCTAGTTTTACTGTTCACATAAATCTCCTTTTAGCAATTTAAATAACTTATAGTTAATGATCTGAAATGCGTTTTTTAAATAAACATAGATCGTTGTCTTCTGGTTCAGCAGATAGATCAGTTCAGCAAATACGATGGCGAACAGACCATCAATGATGTAGTGCTGTTTTGTGAACAGCGTGGATGCCCATACAAGAAATGCCATGATGCAGGAAAAAATCTTGTAATAAGAGCGCACCTTTTTACTGTTACGGATGCCAACAAAACAAAGCCAGCTCACCAGTACGTGAATGGACGGGAAAAGGTTGGATGGCTTATCCAGTCCATACAAAAAGCGCATCAGATTGTCCCATACGGATTCGCCGGTTATGTCCGGGCGGACATTGGTAGTAGGCAGCAAAACATAAAAAACAAGACAAAGCAGACGGGAGATCATATCGGTTGCTACGAATCGATAGAAAGCCCGGGCATTGTTCCGATTAATTCTTGCTACCATGATGTAATTGACAATCCAAAACAGATAACAGCCAAAATATATAATGATCCAGGATGGCATAAGGGGGATGGCCCGGTCCAGGCTGGATGTGAAATCGTGGTGATACCAGTCGTCACAAAGTATCATAGTACCGCTGTATACAACCATGTTCAGTGCAAAACAAGAAAGCAGCGGGACGATAGAAAAAAGCGGGATGATAGGATCCACATATTTCTTTAACCATGAATACATATCTTGTCAATCTCCTTTAGGGTATTTAATAAAATTACATACGGTTCTATCATACAATATTTTTGCCGAATTTGCAACTTGTGATTGTGCTGTTATCATGTTTGTGGTAAGATAGACTATGTTTTAGTGTTCACAAAGTATTAGAGAATAACGGAGGAAAGAAATGGGAATTTTTGATGTATTTGTTGCCGTTGTATGGGGAATCGTTGAGGGAATCACCGAATGGCTTCCTATTAGTAGTACCGGGCATATGATCCTGGTAAATCAGTTTTTGAGTTTTTCAGATAACAATTTTAAAGATATGTTTCTGGTCGTGGTTCAGTTAGGAGCAATCCTGGCAGTGGTTCTATTGTTCTGGGATCGGATCTGGCCTTTTAATTTTAAAACGAAGAAGAATAATGAACCCTTTGTAAAAATGGATATTATGCAGTTGTGGTTTAAGATCATTATTTCCTGTGTGCCGGCAGCTATCGTGGGTCTTCTGTTTGATGAAGTAATTGAAGATATGTTCTACAACGGTGTAGTTGTGGCAGGCGCCTTGATCATTTATGGTGTGCTGTTTATCGTTGTTGAGAACTGGAATAAGGGAAGAAGACCGGTGATTACCACCGTGGCAGAAATTGGTTATAATTCAGCTATTATTATTGGTTTGTTCCAACTTCTGGCAGCTATCGTGCCTGGTACATCCAGATCGGGTGCTACGATCCTGGGAGCGTTGTTGATCGGTATCAGCCGTGGAGTGGCAGCGGAGTATACTTTCTATCTGGCAATCCCGGTTATGCTCGGAGCCAGTCTGTTAAAGATCATTAAAGGCGGTTTTGGTTTCGGAGTGATGGGAACCGTTACTCTTACGGTAGGAATGGTGGTAGCTTTTGTAGTTTCTTTGTTTGTGATCAAATTCCTCCTTGGATACATAAGAAAGCATGACTTCAAAGCATTTGGATATTATCGTATCGTGCTGGGTGTAATCGTGCTTTTGTACTTCTTTATCAGCGGAGCGCAGGCTGTGTAAGGACAAGAGAGACGAAATCATTCGTCCAGACCAAAGTAAAGAAGAAATCCCTGATACAGGGCGTAGGCAAAATCATATTGTCTGGTGCCGAGAAGCATGGCATCTTCATAATTGGTAATATAGGCAAGTTCAACTAATACGGCGGGCATCGGTGTCCGCCGTAAAACATATAAGGAAGGACGGGCGTAGATGCCATTGAAGGTTGTGCCCAGGCGGTTTACGATGGAGTCCACCAGAACGGTTGCCAGGCTGTAGCTTTCAGAGTCGTCGCTGTAAACATACCCTTCCGTTCCGTGAATAGCAGGATTTTCATTGGCGTTGACATGGATGCTGAGAAAATAGTCGGCACCCCACTCTTTGGCTTCGTCTACCCGCTGTTTCAGACTGGCGTAGTTGCTGTAACCCAGGGAATCATCAGGTGTTTTCCGGGAGGTCAATGCCTCAAAGTTGGCATTGGCAGACAAAAGGTCGTACAGGTATGCACCTACCAGATAGGTGATATCCTGTTCCCGCAGACCAAACCCTTCCGCGCCTGCATTGACGCCGTAAGGATTGTGTCCCTGGTCTATATAGATACGAATGGCCATAAGAACCCTCCTGTGATCATATTGTTCTCATGGTTTATCATATGAAAGGATCCTTTGAGTGTGAAAGAAGTGCGATTAGACAAATATCTGACGGATTGTACGAAGATGAGCCGCAAAGAAGCGAAAGAATGTATCCGCAAAGGAAGAGTGCAGTTAGACGGTCAGGTAGTAAAAAAAGAAGGGACGAAAGTGAAAGAAGGAGCAGAGGTCTCTCTGGACGGGGAAACATTATATCGTCAGGAGTTTGTATATCTGATGATGAACAAGCCGACTGGAGTTGTTTCTGCTACGAAAGACAGGGAGGAAAGAACGGTTGTAGACCTGGTAGATCCTGTCCCGGGACATCCGGATCTGTTTCCGGTAGGAAGACTGGATAAGGATACAGAAGGCTTTTTGCTGCTGACAGATGATGGCGAGACGGCTCACAGACTTCTTGCTCCGGGAAAGCATGTAGAAAAAAAATACTATCTTCAGTATGAGGGTACACTTTGTGATGACTGTGTGGAGCAGGCAGAGCGAGGGATTGACATTGGAGAAAAAAATCTTACCAGGCCGGCTGTGCTGAAACTTGTCGGTAAAGGGGAGGCATATCTCACAATCTGTGAGGGTAAATTTCATCAGGTGAAAAGGATGATAGCAGCACTGGGAGGCAGAGTAAGTTATTTAAAACGGATTTCTATGGGCTCCCTGGAATTAGATAAAAAGCTGCAGCCGGGAGACTACCGGATGCTGACAGAGGAAGAGATAGACCGGATCGTAAAAGGAGAGTGACTATGGCAAAGAAAAAGTATTATGCGGTAAAAAAAGGGAAAGTACCGGGGGTTTATGAGACATGGGATGACTGTAAAAACCAGACTCACGGATTTCCGGGGGCTGTTTTTAAAAGTTTTCCAACCAGAGAGGAAGCCCAGGCATTTGTGGGTATGGACCGGCAGACGGAGAAAGTGGCAGCTGCGGGTACGGACCGGCAGGCAGAGAAAGAGTCTGTGCTGGAATCTATGGATCCTATGGTTATGGCAGTAGGTGGTGTAGCAGTAGCCTATGTGGATGGAAGTTACAATGTGGCTACGGGAGAATACGGTGCCGGTGTAGCGTTTTTCTCAGAACAGGGAGAAGAGCATATAAGCCGGAAAGGGGAAGACAAAGAACTGGCGTCTATGCGGAATGTGGCAGGGGAGATCCTTGGATCCCGTCTGGCTATGGAGAAGGCGGTAGCGCTGAAACAGAAGAAAATTTATATTTATCATGATTATCAGGGAATTGCGTCCTGGTGTCTGGGAGAGTGGAAAACAAACAAAGAGGGAACCAGGCAGTATAAAGAATACTATGACTCGGTAAAAGATTCGATTGAAATTGTTTTCTGCAAAGTGAAAGGTCATTCCGGTGATACATGGAATGACCTGGCAGACGAACTGGCAAAACAGTCCGTGGGCAATTAAATTTGTTTATCTGGAACAGGCATTTTTTGCCTCTTCGCAAAAATACATCTGTGAATTAACAGGCTCTTTGCCTCGTTGATCTACTTTTACATAAGTTCCATCTGCCTGCAGCAGATGGGATTTTTTTGTATCTGCCAACTGCATATGGAGAATATGGCAGATCTCGTCTTTTAACTCGTCGGACTCAACCGGGAATAAAATTTCTACTCGTTTGTCCAGATTTCTTGGCATCCAGTCGGCGCTGCCCATGTAAATCTCCGGATTTCCGTTGTTTTCAAAATAAAAGATACGGGAGTGCTCCAGAAAGGTGCCTACAATGGAACGCACATGGATATTCTCGCTGAGTCCCGGTACTTCGGCACGCAGACAGCAGATACCTCGTACGATCAGATGAATGTCAACTCCGGCAGCGGAAGCATCATACAATGCGTTAATGATGCCGGCATCGCACAGGGAGTTCATCTTGGCTACGATCTTAGCCGGTTTACCCAGTGTGGCGTTCATCTGTTCCCGTTCAATCAGGGACAAAAACTTGTCACGAAGCCACAGAGGAGCCAGAGAGAGTTTATTCCATCCGAGAGGCTCGGAGTAGCCGGACAGCATATTAAAGACGGCGGTTGCATCTTCACCATAAGGCTGGCGGCAGGTGAACATACCCATATCGGTGTAGAGCTTGGCGGTGGAATCATTGTAGTTTCCGGTGCCAAGATGTACATAACGGCGGATGCCGTCTTCTTCTTTGCGGACGACCAGTGTAATCTTGCTGTGGGTCTTCAGGCCAACCAGGCCATAGATTACATGGCAGCCGGCTTTTTCCAGTTTTCTGGCCCATACAATATTATTTTCCTCGTCAAAACGGGCTTTTAACTCTACTAAGACAGATACTTGTTTACCGTTTTCGGCGGCTTCTGCCAGGGATGCAATGATGGGTGAGTGGCTGCTGACACGGTACAAAGTCTGCTTAATAGCAAGAACTTCCGGATCTCTGGCGGCCTGGCGTACAAAGTTTACCACCGGATCAAAACTTTCATAAGGGTGGTGAAGCAGGATATCCCGCTCCCGGATTTGTTCGAAAAGATCCCGGTTTGGATCCAGCATTTTAGGCTGGCATGGCTTGAAGACCGGTTCTTTCAAATGGTCAAAACCGTCCAGTCCATATACTTTCATCAGGAAAGTAAGATCCAGAGGACCATTGATCTTGAAAATGGATTCGTCGTGAATGTGAAGTTCTTTGCGGAGGATCCTTAACAGGCGTTTGTCTGTCTTGTCGCTGATCTCCAGGCGGATCGCTTCACCCCACTGCCTCTTTTTCAACTGTTTTTCTATTTCAATGAGAAGATCAGCAGCTTCGTCTTCATCAATGGTCAGATCGGCATTTCGCATGACACGGAACTGGGTGGTGCAGCTTACCTTATAATTCAGGAAAAGTTTCTGTATATTTTTCTCGATGATTTCTTCCAGCAGAATAATGGTGGTGCAGTTATCCTCGTCGGAAGGAATGGTAACCACACGGGGAAGAACGCTTGGAACCTGCACTGTGGCGAAATCAATGCGGTTTTTCTTTACTTTGTCCACTAACAGGGCGCCGATGTTTAGAGTTTTGTTCCGGATCAGCGGAAATGGACGGGATGAATCCACGGCCATAGGGGTCAGGACCGGGAAAACTTCCTGCTTGAAGTATTTGTCTACATAGGCTTCCTGCTCATTGGTGAGATGGGAAAAATGTGTGACGATCTTCAGACCTTCTTTTTTCAGGGCAGGTACCAGAGAACGGTTATAAGTGGTGTATTGGGACTGGGCAAAACGGTGTGTTTCATCCAGGATCGCATTGATCTGTTCCTGGGCGGTCATACCGGATATATCTGTCTTTGTATAACCGGCATTTACCTGGTCTTTCAAAGAAGCCACACGGATCATGAAAAATTCGTCCAGATTGGAAGCGGTTATACTTAAAAATTTCAGTCGTTCCATTAAAGGGATCTGTTTATCTCTGGCTTCGGAGAGAACACGGTAATTAAAATCCAGCCAGCTTAATTCTCTGTTTTTGAATCGTTGTGCTTTAGTCATATCTAACCTCTCTTTCCACTGCGTTTCTGACGCAGTACCGGTTTGATGCCGAAAATATTCTGGAAAGCAAGGGCTTTGCGGTTAAAAAGTCCCTGCTCCAGTGTAATATCTGCCATGGTATCGGCGGTTACGATCAACTGGTCGTTTTTCAAGGTGACCGATACACTTTTAATCTTGTGGCGGTTGCTTTTATCCAGCACATTGGCAATGCGGAGGATTGAATTTAATTTGGTCATAGAAATATATTCCTGTTTGGAAAAATCTTCCTGAAAGGATCCGTAGGAAGGAAATGCCTCACTGTTGTACCGGACGATATGGGCAATCATAGCCCGTTCTTTGTGAGACAGACCAATGATCTCTGTTGACATAATGATCTGGTAGGAACATTCTCTGGAATCGATGGAGTCAATGTAAAGGCCGCAGCTGTGAAGGATCACGCTGATCTGCAGAAGCAGGCGCTCTCTTTTGCCAAGGCCGTGGAGTTTTCTGATGCGGTCAAAAAACTGCAGTGCCAGTGTCTGTACATTCTCTACATGATCCATATCTACATGGTACTTGCGGGCGATCATTTCAGAAGAAGATAAAATATCCTGTGTAAAATCGTGTTGAGGATGTAATTTCATTTTTTTGTCTGCAAATTCGGCAGCCATACTGTCACAAAAATCTACATTGGCAAAAAGCACATTTTCACACTGGGTGATCTCTGTAATCTTCCGGCAAAGAATCATAGTGGGTGCCGTAAGCCGGTCAATGCCGGCATCGTGGTGCGAAAACAACAATTTTTTGCGGAAGATCTTCTTGTCAACGGAAATCGTGGTCTGAGGAAGTTTCTGTGGATTGATTTTGTAATAAAGTTCCGGGATCAGTTCCCCCATGATCAGTACATTTTTGATCTTGATATGTTCCAGGTACAGTTTCTGGAAAGCGTACAGATCTTTCTCGATATATTCGTCAATAAGATCGTGGAAATCATAGGCTTTTTCTTCCATCACATGAAGAAGTTCCTGGATACGGCTGGATCCTAAGAGAAGGTTCTGGGTGGTCTGGAGTTTGCCCTTGTCAAAAATAGACAACTGCACGCTGCCGCCGCCGATGTCAGCAATCAGGGTTCCCTGGCGGATCAGTTTGTCAAAGGAATCATCCTTTAATGCCAGTGCTTTGTAGTACAGGAATCTGGCTTCGCTGTTGCTTAAAATTTTTACATCAAAACCGGTCTGTATTTGAATCTGGTCTATGACAATCATGGCATTGGAGGCTTCCCGCAAACCACTGGTGGTGTACACCTGCCACTGGTTGGCACCAAAATCCTGCATGATCCGTTTGAAGTCGTTTAATGTCTGACAGATCTCTTTCGTTGTTTTGTAGGATACAACTCCGTGTGTATATACTTCTGCTCCCAGCGCCAGCGGTTGTCTGGTGTGAGATAACTCCCGGATCCCCTTGGACCGGGACACTTCATAAATCTTCATGGACAGCTTGCTGGGGCCGATATCAATGGCTGCGTAAGTTGAATAGGACATAGTGGCACCTCCCTGGTTTATATTATTTCAATTTTACTATGTAAAGGTAAAAAATAAAAGTGTTTTTAGGTAAAAATCATGTAAAGTAGTGAAAAAAAATGAAAGGTATGATAGAATGGTGTGAGTGAAATACAGGAGACGACGCATATTAATAAGGAGAGTTTATTTATGAAGACGAGTGACTTTGATTATGATCTGCCAAAAGAGCTGATCGCACAGGATCCACTGGAGGACCGCAGTGCTTCCAGACTTATGGTTTTGCATAGAAAATCCGGCACCATTGAACACCGGGTTTTTCATGATATTGTAGAGTATTTGAGACCGGGGGACTGCCTGGTACGCAACAATACAAAGGTAATCCCGGCCAGATTGTTTGGCATGAGAGAAGATACCGGGGCTACTATTGAACTGCTTTTGTTAAAAAGAAGAGAAAACGATGTGTGGGAGACTCTGGTAAAGCCGGGAAAGAAAGCAAGAACCGGGGCTAAGTTAGTGTTTGGCGACAACCATCTTACCGGCGAGATCATCGATGTGCTGGAAGACGGCAACCGCCTGATCCAGTTTCACTACGAGGGGATTTTTGAAGAGATCCTGGATGAACTGGGACAGATGCCTCTGCCGCCGTATATAACCCACAAACTGAAGGACAAAAACCGTTATCAGACAGTATACGCAAAGTACGAAGGCTCGGCGGCTGCCCCTACGGCTGGTCTGCATTTTACAGAAGAATTGTTCCAAAAGATTGAAGAAAAAGGGGTAAAGGTAGCCAATGTAACTTTGCATGTGGGATTAGGAACCTTCCGTCCGGTAAAGGTAGATGATGTAACGAAGCATCATATGCACACGGAGTTTTACCGGGTGGATAAAGAAGCGGCAGATCTTATGAATGAGACAAAGAAAAATGGAGGCAGGATCATCTGCGTGGGGACTACCAGCTGTCGTACCATTGAATCGGCGGCGGATGAGCAGGGCGTGATTCATCCCGGACAGGGGGACACCAGTATTTTTATTTATCCGGGATATAAATTTAAAATGCTGGATGCTTTGATCACGAATTTTCACCTGCCGGAGTCCACTTTGCTGATGTTGGTATCGGCACTGGCAGGAAAAGACCAGATCATGAACGCTTATGAGACGGCGGTAAAAGAAAAGTATCGTTTCTTTTCATTTGGTGATGCTATGATCATATTGGACGATTAAGGAGAGAAGTTGTGAAGTCGGTATTATTTGTGTATAATCCTCAGGCGGGAAAGGGAACGCTGAGGGGAAAGATATCGGATGTGCTGGAAGTGTTCCGTAGAAAAGATATGGTTGTGACGGTTTTTCCTACAGTAGGAGCAGGTGATGCGTATCAGCTGATCAAGCAGCACGGAGCCGGGTTTGACCGTGTGATCTGCGCCGGAGGGGATGGAACGCTTCATGAGGCGGTACATGGTCTGATGGAGATACCAAAAGAGAAAAGACCTGGGTGCGGGTACATTCCTACCGGGACAGTCAATGATTTTGCCAATGGGATCAAACTACCCAAGCGGGTGATCTCGGCGGCGGAGGTGGCAGCAGGGGACCGGTGCCACGCCTATGATGTAGGGGAAATGAACGGACAGTATTTTTCCTATGTGGCGGCGTTCGGAGCCTTTACTTCCGTGTCTTATGAGACGCCACAGGCTACAAAAAACCTGTTGGGAAAGACGGCCTATGTGTTGGATGGTGTGACCAAACTCAATACTTTGCGGGGAATCCCTGTGAAAGTAGAGACAGAAAAAGAATCTTTTGAAGAAGAATGTATCCTTGGTATGGTGACCAATGCAGATTCGGTGGGAGGGTTGAAGATATACCGGAAGACAAAGATCCGTCTGGATGATGGAGTGTTTGATGGTGTGTTTGTAAAAAAACCAAGAAACCCACTGGAATTAAATCTGGCCCTTGGTTTTTTGCTTACCGGTAACCGGAACAACCAGGTGCGTGTGATCCACGGTAAAAAGATCCATATTACGGTGGAAAAACCGACACCTTTCACGCTGGATGGCGAGGCGGGAGGAAGTCACAGCGAAATTCTGATCTCCAACCACAAACAGGCCATTCAGTTTTATCACGGACTGGAGTAGAAAGAGGTTAGTCTCTGGCAGGCAGATCCAGACCGTATTTTTCTAAAGTATCTTTGGCAGAGAGGCGGGCTGCCTCGCTGTAAAATTCAATACGAAGAACGCCATCGGCATATTCACGGTTGTGAATGATGCCGATGTTTTTTATACTGATCTTTTTCCCGAATAACAGGGAGGAGATTACAGCAATAGCACCGGGCTCGTCATCAATATTCACAAAAAGCTCATAAGAAGAACTGATACTCCCTTTTTTCTTGACAGACATGGAATTACGGTAATTGCCGGCTTCTTCAAATTCCCGGTAGATCTGTTTCATATCGCCCTGGGCGATGAGACGCCGGAACTCTTCCAGAGATTCTATGTAATACTGCAAAAAGTGGTCAATGCTTTCTCCGTTGGCAATACAGATATCCTGCCACATGGCAGGGGAGGATGAAGCAATGCGGGTGATGTCTTTAAAACCGCCGGCGGCGAAGGATTTCATATCTTCGGCCTCATTATCATTTTTACGAACCATATTTACAAGAGAAACAGCCAGGATGTGTGGCACATGACTGATGGCGGCCGTGATCTGGTCGTGGTGGTGATAATCCAGTACGACACAGTTGGCCCTTGTTTTTCCTACAATCTCCTGCATAAGAGCAATGTCTTCCGGCCGGTTTTCCTTTGTAGGGGTCAGAAGATAGTAGGCGTTTTCCAAAAGGGTATCGGTGGAGTTGGCGTAGCCAGTCTTTTCGGAACCTGCCATAGGGTGCCCGCCGATAAACTGGGAACCAAGACCTTCTTTCAGTGCTGCCTGGCAGATGTTTCCTTTTACGCTGCCTACATCGGTCAGAAGGCAGTCTGGCTTGATCCATTTTTTCATAATCGGGAGATATTCGATGTTTTTCAGAACCGGAGCACACAGGAAAACAATGTCACAGCAGGCAAAACGCTCATCAATCTTGTACCAGATTTCGTCAATGACACCTTCTTTTACACCCTGTTCCAGTTCCGGATTGTGGCGTCTGGAATAAACATATACTGAAATATCTGCGCCATCTTTGCGCAAAGCCCGGGCAATGGAGCCACCGATCAGTCCAAATCCAACAAATCCCAAATTTAAATGTTTCATAACTGCCTCCAAACATACATAATACAAATAGTGTAACATCTGAGGGGAAAAATGCAACTTTTTTTTAACGATCCCCTGTCACGATGTGTGGATTAAGCGAAGAACATATTGCCACCTTTCCCAACCTGATCTATAATAAACCTAGTTCAATTAAGGAAAGGATGCGGACCCATGAGAGAGTATGAAGCGGTTGTGTTTGATATGGATGGTGTGATTTTCGATTCGGAGAAAAAGGTGGTGGAGTGCTGGCAGGTTCTGGCGGACAAGTACGGATTCACCGGGATTGAGGAGGCGTGCCGAGCCTGCCTTGGAACCACCAAGGAAAAATCAAAGGAGATTATGTTGCAAAGGTATGGGGAAGACTTCCCTTATGAAACCTATTCCGCAGAGGCTTCCAAACTCTTTCATGAGCGGTATGATGGCGGGCGACTGCCGAAAAAGACCGGCATAGAAAAAATTTTACAGGCCCTTTCCCAGAAAGGCAAAAAGATTGCGCTGGCTTCTTCTACCAGACGGCAGACGGTGGAATCCCAGCTGTGGGAGGCCGGACTGATTGGATATTTTGATAAAATCATATGTGGAGATATGGTAGAAAAAAGCAAGCCGGAGCCGGACATCTATATCCGGGCATGCAAGGAACTGGGCGTTTTGCCGGAACAGGCGTATGCCATTGAGGATTCCTACAATGGGATCCGTTCTGCGTACCGGGCCGGGATGCGCCCTATCATGGTGCCGGATATGGTGCCGCCGGATGAAGAGATGAGAAAATTAGCCTGCATGATAAAGGAAGATTTAAGCCAGGTCTGCCGGGCCATAATAGAAGACGAGAAAAAGCCACAGGAGGGAACAATCCATGATTGAGAATTTACAGCCACAAAAGGTGTTTTATTATTTTGAAAAGATTTGCAGTATTCCACATGGCTCCGGAAATACCGGAAAGATCAGTGATTATCTGGTGGATTTTGCAAACAGACACGACCTTCGCAGCCGTCAGGATGAATCAGGAAATGTGATCATCTGGAAGGATGGAACGGGGCAGTATGCACAGTCGGAGCCGGTAATTCTGCAGGGACACATGGACATGGTGTGTGAAAAAGAACCATCCTGCACATTAAATATGGAACAGGACGGGCTTCAGTTAAAGTTAGAGGACGGCATCATCTCCGCAGAGGGAACCACTCTCGGTGGTGATGATGGCATTGCGGTGGCATACTGTCTGGCACTTCTGGCAGATCCGGATATAGAACATCCACCGCTGGAGTGTGTGTTTACTGTAGATGAAGAGATCGGTATGCTAGGGGCGGCAGCCTTGGACTGTGGGGATCTGCAGGGGAAAAAGATGTTAAACATGGACTCAGAAGAAGAGGGGATTTTCCTTGTAAGCTGCGCAGGAGGAGCTACAGCAACTATTACGTTGCCGGTAATGCAGCGGATACACAAAAAGGATAAACAATATGGTATCCACATCCGGGGGCTGCAGGGAGGACATTCCGGAACGGAGATAGACAAAGGACTGGCTAATGCCAGTGTAGTACTGGGACGTGTTCTGGCAGCGTTGCAGGAAAAAGCACAGATTCAGTTGATCTGTATCCAGGGAGGAAAAAAGGACAACGCCATCCCAAGAGAAGCGGAGGCTTTCTTTACTTCCTCTGAAAGGGAAGAAACCTTGCGTCAGACGGCGGAAGAAATACAGCAAATGATCCGGTCTGAGTACAAAGAAACGGAACCGCAGATGGAATTTGTCTGGAGTCAGGAAGAAGGGGACTGCAGGGTTATGAGCGAAGAGGACACAAAGAAAGTTATAACTCTTCTGCGGATCCTGCCGGCAGGCGTCCAGAAAATGAGCCGCGAGATCGAAGGATTGGTACAGACCTCCTTAAATCTGGGAGTGCTGGAAAGTAAAGAAGATGGCGTCAGTTTTTGCTTTTCTGTAAGGAGCAGTGTGGAATCAGAGAAGCAGGAACTGCTCAATCGTCTGGAACTGACGGCACAGGCTGTGGGAGCATCTGTGGTGGTTGAAGGAGTGTATCCGGCCTGGGAATACCGCGAAGATTCGCCGGTGCGAGAGGCTATGCTTCGGAGTTACCGGGAACAGTATGGCAGAGAACCGGTGGTGCAGGCGATTCATGCAGGTGTTGAGTGTGGACTGTTTGCGGGCAAAATAGACGGATTGGATTGTGTGTCTTTTGGACCGGATATGCAGGATATCCATACAACCAGAGAGTGTATGGATGTGGCCAGTGTGCAGAGAACCTGGGAACTGCTGCTTCGTGTTTTGCAGAAGTTATAAAACGGGAGACAGCAATATTATGAGGGACATATATTAAAAAAGGGAGGAACATGCTATGACGAACCAAACATGGCTGGCCCGGGTGGATCAAAAGACACCCAATGGCTACGAGTGTGACAAAGAGCCGGGATATTATGAAGAAAAGGACGGCTGGAAAGTAGTTACAGCCTTGTCTAAAATTCAGGTAAAAAATGAAAAAACAGGGGACACTGCAGAATACAGCCCACATCTGTACCAGAGCAGTATGCACCCGGAGCAGATGCAGATCCGGACACTGACTGTTGGCTGCAGGGGAGAAGAGATGTATATTGAGGCCCCTTATGATAAAAAAATGCTCCACCCGGAGGAAACAATTGTTGGGGTGGAGCCTTATTTGCCTGAAATTATAAAACCAGACTGCCTTCACTGCTGTAATTGCGGAAGATGCAGTTACTGATTATAATTCGGAATAACCAAAACCATTTACAATGGCATCTATCTTTTCCTTGTTCTTGCAATGTGGACATTCGCTGGAACGGAATGTCTGATATTCCGGAAGATCCGCTGTAGAGAAAATACTGTGCACGGTCTGTCCGTGGATTTCTCCTGCTGCACTGAAAATAGCCGATACCCCCTGGATGATACCGCCGTAATACTGGATGCAGTCAAGGCTTCTGGCGATGGTCTTGCCGGTGGTGGCAGAGGCCAGCAAAAGCAGGATGTTTTTGCCCTGGACCATAGGCTGCAGGTTGTCACGGAAAATCATCTGGCCGTTTTTATCTAACTCTGGTGTGATGATATACATACTGTTGTGGCGGTTCAGAGACATGATCCCGTTGCGGGTCAGCTCTTCTGCCAGACAGGAACCGATGATCTCGCAGCCGTCCATGCAGACGATGGTGTCTACGGGAGTGCTGTACTGATATTCTTTCGCCATTTCTTTTGCCACTTCTGCGGCGTCACAGTGACGAACTTTCAATGTGGTCATATCCATATAAAAATTAATATGAGACTGACTGGTAGCAAAATGTCCCGGAACGACTTTCAGGGAAATCTTGCTGTTGTACTTGGATGGAATCTTATACTCACGATCTAATAACATTGGCATACCCCTTTCCTCAATACATGTTTACTGTAGTAGTTATAGTTTACCACATCTTTGCACATCCGACCAGTGATATTTTGAAAAAGTTGTGGCAAGAATCATTGATTTTTACACCGTTTCTATATATAATAGGAAATATCGTGATGCGAAGAGGCAATACATGATTATGAGAGAGGAGGATGAAGATGGAAAAAGAAAAAATAACAGGCCTGATCCGGACCTTTGATACCGGCGAGTTGTCTACCGAACTGATACCGCCCCATTTTACGGATCCGGATGTTTTGTTTGAAATATTGATTAAAACCGTGAGTAATTATCATCCTTCCAGTGATTTGGAGATTATAACAAAAGCATATGAACTGGCAAAAGATGCTCACAAAGAACAGAGAAGAAAATCAGGAGAGCCTTATCTGATCCATCCGGTGTGTGTGGCTATTATACTGGCACAGCTTGAGATGGATAAAGAGACCATTGTCGGAGGCCTTCTGCATGATGTGGTAGAAGATACAAAATATACAACTCAGGATCTGACAGAGATGTTCAGTGCCGAGATTGCTACACTGGTTGACGGAGTAACAAAACTGACACAGTTGAACTATGATACAGATAAAGTAGAAAGACAGGCAGAAAATCTGCGCAAGATGTTTTTAGCTATGGCAAAGGATATCCGTGTTATCATTATCAAACTGGCAGACCGTCTCCACAATATGCGCACCATGCAGTATATGAAACCGGAGAAGCAGAAAGAAAAGTCCAGAGAGACCATGGATATTTATGCGCCGATTGCAGACCGTCTGGGAATTTCCAAAGTAAAGGTTGAGTTAGATGATCTGTCTTTGAAATATCTGGAACCGGAAGCTTACAAGGAGTTAAGTGAGCAGTTTGAAGCTATCAAGGCGAGAAAAAGAGATTTTGTTGAAGAGATCATGGAAGAGGTCAATGAAAAACTCATTGAGAATGGGATCACAGCCACCATTGACGGACGAGTAAAACACCTTTTCAGTATTTACAGAAAGATGGTAAAACAGCATAAGAGTTTTGACCAGATCTATGACCTTTTTGCGATCCGTATTATCGTAGACAACGACCAGGAGTGTTATACGGCACTGGGAATCATTCATGAAATGTTTAAGCCGATACCGGGGCGTTTCAAAGATTATATCGCTATGCCAAAAGCCAACAATTACCAGTCACTGCATACAACTCTCATCGGACCAAACGGACAGCCATTTGAGATCCAGATCCGTACCTATGAGATGCACCGCACGGCTGAGTATGGTATTGCGGCTCACTGGAAGTACAAGGAGTCCGGGGGCAGTCATTCAGAGAACAACCAGAGCGAGCAGGAAAAGATGGCGTGGCTGCGCCGCATTCTGGAGTGGCAGCATGACATGGACGATAACAAAGACTTCCTGACGGCCATTAAGAGTGACTTGGATCTTTTTTCCGACCGTATTTACTGTTTTACACCAAATGGAGATGTAAAGAACCTGCCGGCAGGATCCACGCCGATTGATTTCGCTTATGCAGTTCATACGGCAGTAGGTAACAAGATGGTAGGAGCCAGAGTTAACGGCAATATTGTGAAGATGGACTATGAGATCCAGAACGGAGACCGGATTGACATTATTACCAGCCAGAACAGCAGAGGACCAAGCAGAGACTGGCTGTCTATTGTCAAAAGTTCTCAGGCGAAGAATAAGATCAACCAGTGGTTCCGTAATGAGTTCAAAGAAGATAATATCATTAAAGGAAAAGAACTGCTGCACACTTATTGTAAAAATAAGGGGATTGATCTGTCACCTCTTCTTCGGAATGAGTATACGGAGGCCTGTATGCACAAATACGGCTTCAGAGACTGGGAGTCAGTATGTGCAGCTATCGGACATGGCGGCCTGAAAGAAGGCCAGGTTGTCAATAAACTGCAGGATGAGTACAACAAGAAAAATAAACGGGCTGCTTACAATGCTCATATTCATGAAATGTTGGAGGGAGTTAAGACCCAACGGACAGAGGGAAGCGGTCCTTCCCAGCAATCGTCTTCCAAGAAAAAGAGCGGCATCATCGTGGAAGGCCTGGATGATCTGGCTGTGCGTTTTCCCAAATGTTGCAGTCCGGTGCCGGGAGACGAGATCGTAGGTTTTGTTACCAGAGGACGAGGAGTTTCCATTCACCGAACGGATTGTGTGAATATGATCCATCTGCCTGAGTCGGAGAAAAACCGTCTGATTGACGCAGAGTGGAGTCCGGAAGCAGATCAGAGCGATGAGGTATATCCGGTAGAGATTGTGATCTACTGCTTCAACCGGAGTGGTGTCTTGCTGGATGTATCCAGAGTATTCACAGAGAACAAGATCGATGTGAAATCTATGAATGTCCGGGTTACCAAGCAGGATAAAGCCACACTGACCGTGGGTTTTGAAACCAGCAGTCTGGAACAGTTAGACAGGCTGATCGTAAAATTGAAAAATATAGAAAGCGTAACCAGTATAGAGCGGAGTACCAATGGTTAAGAGAGGAGACAGTTGGAAAATGGACATTAGTGTATTGACTGTAGGACCCATCCAGACAAACTGCTATGTGGTCCATCAGGAAGGAAACAGCCAGTGCGTTGTGATCGATCCGGGAGAAGAGGCGGCAAAGATCGCTGATTTTCTCAAGAGAAAAGGACTGGAGTGCAAAGGAATCCTTCTGACTCATGGACATTTTGATCATATTACCGGCGTGGCAGAACTGTCAGCAGCTACCAGAGCCAAGACCTATGCATACGAGGATGAGAAAGATCTGATGATGGATCCGGCATTAAACGGAAGCAGCCTGATGGGATATGAAGTGGCGCTGGAACCAGAGGTGCTTTTGAAGGACAGACAGAATCTGGAGATTGCCGGTATGCGGTTTCAAGTAATCCATACACCGGGACATACAAAAGGCGGATGCTGTTATTATTCCGAAGAAGATAAGGTAGTATTTTGCGGTGACACCTTGTTTATGGAGTCAATAGGCAGGACAGATTTCCCTACGGGAAATGGTAGAGAACTCATTGATTCACTGAAGAACCGTCTGCTGGTACTGCCGGGAGATGTAACGGCTTATCCGGGACATGGACCGGAGACAACCATTGATTATGAACAAGCAAACAATCCTTATGCCTGAGGGCGGAAGGAGTCTGTGATATGATACAATTTGAAATTAAAAAGAACCACAAGGGAAATGGCGAATTTTCCTATGATCTGCAGGCACTGGCGGCCAGTTTTTACCCGGAAAAACAGTGTGTGGTAAACCTGAGGGAGGACTGGCAGGAGAAAAGTGGATATCCTTTTTTAATGACGGTGGATGGGAAAGTTTTATGTGATGAGTGTCTGCCGGAAGGGTATACTAAAAATCAGGTGAAGCAGGTATGTTACCTGGCGCTGGAAAAACTCAGCGGAAGGAAACTTCCCTGGGGGATTCTGACGGGAATCCGGCCGGCGAAGATTGCCCTTAGAATGTTGTGGCAGGGCATGGATGAAAGTCAGGTCCGGAAGCAGTTATGTGAAGAATATCTGGTTCACGAAAAGAAAGCCACTTTGGCGTGGAAAGTAGCCAATAAAGAAAATGAACTGATCGGCGGGGCGGATTACGCAGAAAATTATAACCTGTATATAGGAATCCCGTTTTGTCCTTCTATCTGCCAGTATTGTTCCTTTTCTTCTTATGATTATAAGCGATTTGCGGACCGGGCGGACGCATATCTGGATGCGCTGGAAAAAGAGATTGCCTATACGGCACAGGCCTTTTCCGAAAAAAAACTACATACCATTTATGTAGGAGGCGGAACTCCTACTTCTTTGTCGGAGCCGCAGCTGAAAAGACTGATGGATCTGATCCACCGGTATCTTCCGGTGGAAGAAGCAAAAGAGTTTACGGTTGAGGCCGGCAGGCCGGACAGTATCACAAAGGAGAAACTACGCATACTGAGGGCGGCAGAAGTGACTAGGATTTCCATCAATCCACAGACCATGAAACAGGAAACGCTGGATCGGATTGGAAGAAAACATACGGTGAAGCAGATTAAAGATGTATTTTATGAAGCCAGAAAACAGGGGTTTGACAACATCAACATGGATTTGATCGTAGGACTTCCGGGAGAGGATGAAGTAGACTTTGTAAACACACTGCTTCAGATTGGAAAAATGGAGCCGGACAGTGTGACGGTTCATACTCTGGTGATCAAACGTGCTTCCAGAATGCGGAGAGAGCAGCTGGAAAGTGGCGCCGATATTCGGGCGGAGGATCTTCTGATCCCGTATATGCAGGACAGCAGCGGAGAATATTTTGAAGAGCAGGGATTTGAGCCTTACTATATGTACAGGCAGAAAAACAAATCCGGTACCACAAGAAATACCAATCAGGAAAATGTGGCATATGCAAAGCCCGGGAAGGAATGTCTCTACAATATGCTGATCATGGAGGAACTGGAAACCATCGTGGCACTGGGAAGCGGTGCCTCCACTAAGATTGTATACCCGGGTGAAAACCGCATGGAGCGGGTGGAAAATGTTAAAAATGTCGATGAGTATATTAACCGCATCGATGAAATGATAGAAAGAAAACGCAGTGGATTCAGAGAATTGCTGCAGAAATGAGGAAGATTATGGCGTTAAAGAAGAAACCAACAACCGGAATGAAAGATATTTTACCAAAGGAGATGGAGATCCGTGATTATGTGATCCAGCAGATAAAAGAAACTTATAAATCTTTTGGTTTTCAGTCCATTGAAACCCCTTGCGTAGAACATATTGAAAATTTGAACAGCAAGCAGGGTGGTGAAAATGAAAAACTGATCTTCAAGATTTTAAAAAGAGGACAGAAGTTAAAACTGGAAACAGCCGAAAGTGAAGCAGATCTGGTAGACAGTGGTCTCAGATACGATCTGACCGTGCCGCTGTCCCGGTATTATGCCAACAACGCCAATGAACTGCCGGCACCTTTTAAGGCTTTGCAGATGGGAAATGTGTGGAGAGCAGACCGCCCACAGAGAGGCCGGTTCAGACAGTTTATGCAGTGCGATATTGACATTCTGGGTGAGCCGACTTATCTGGCAGAGATTGAGTTGATCCTGGCTACGACAACCCTTTTGGGAAAACTGGATTTTAAAAACTTTACCATTCGTATCAATAACCGGAAGATGTTAAAGGGACTGGCAAAATATTGTGGTTTTCCGGAAGAATCCTATGATGATGTGTTTATTATCCTTGACAAAATGGACAAGATCGAGATGAGTGGTGTTGAGGCAGAACTTCTGGAAGCCGGCTATGACAAAGAAGCCGTAGAAAAATGCAAAAACTTATTTGAGACAGTTACCAACGATCTGGATGGCGTACGCTACATGAAAGAAACGCTGGGAGACTGCCTGGAAGAAGGTGTGGCAGAAGATCTGGAAACCATTATCCAGACTGTAGAAAAAGTAAAGGCAGCAGACTTTAAGATCGCCTTTGACCCAACATTGGTAAGAGGCATGTCTTATTATACCGGACCGATCTTCGAGATCGCTATGGATGAGTTTGGCGGCTCTGTAGGCGGTGGCGGCCGTTACGATGAGATGATCGGTAAGTTTACCGGAAATGATACTTGTGCCTGTGGTTTTTCCATTGGCTTTGAGCGGATCGTCATGCTTCTTCTGGAGAGAGATTACAAAGTGCCAAGTGCAGCAGTGAAAAAAGCATATCTCATCGACAAAAAAGCGTCTCCGGAAAAGATGCAGGAAGTCATTGAGAAAGCAAAAGAAGAGAGAAGCCAGGGAATCCAGGTTAATATCAATATCATGAAGAAAAACAAAAAGTTCCAGAAAGAGCAGTTAATGGCAGAAGGCTATACAGATATTGTGGAATTTTTTGCAGACTAAGATGAGAAAAATCATCGAATAGAAGCTGATACAAAGTAAGATGGAGGAATTTTAAAAATGGCAGAATCAATGAGAGGTCTGAAGCGCACATGCCGATGTGCGGAACTTTCAGCAGCAAATGTAGGACAGACAGTAACCGTCATGGGATGGGTACAAAAAAGCAGAAACAAAGGTGGCATTGTCTTTGTAGATCTGCGTGACCGTTCCGGTATCATCCAGTTGATCTTTGAAGAGAGCAACACTGGAGCCGAGGGATTTGAAAAGGCTGCAAAACTCCGCAGTGAGTTTGTAGTGGCAGTAACCGGTGAAGTAACAAAGCGTTCCGGTGCTGTGAATGAAAATCTGAAAACCGGCGATATTGAAGTAGTGGCAAAGGACATCCGTATCCTTTCTGAATCCGAGACACCACCGTTTCCGATTGAAGAAAACTCCAAAACAAAGGATGATATTCGTCTGAAATACCGTTATCTGGATCTGCGCCGTCCGGACTTGCAGCGCAATCTGATCCTTCGCAGCCGGGTGGCAACTCTGACCAGACAGTTTCTGGCAGAAGAAGGATTTTTAGAGATTGAGACACCAATCCTGAATAAGAGCACACCAGAGGGAGCCAGAGATTATCTGGTGCCAAGCCGTGTTCATCCGGGAAACTTTTATGCACTGCCACAGAGCCCACAGTTGTTTAAACAGCTTTTGATGTGCTCCGGTTATGACCGTTATTTCCAGATCGCCAAATGCTTCCGTGACGAAGACCTTCGTGCAGACCGTCAGCCTGAGTTTACCCAGATTGATATGGAATTGTCTTTTGTAGATGTAGATGATGTGATCGATGTAAACGAAAGACTGCTGCAGCGTATGTTTAAGCTGATTGATGTAGATGTGCAGCTTCCGATCCAGCGTATAACCTGGCAGGAAGCAATGGATCGTTTTGGTTCTGACAAACCGGATACTCGTTTTGGCATGGAATTACAGGATGTAACAGAAGTTGTGAAAAACTGTGGTTTTGGTGTGTTTACCGGAGCTATCGAAAACGGCGGATCAGTTCGTGGTATCAATGCCAAAGGACAGGGATCCATGCCTCGTAAAAAGATTGACAAGCTGGTTGATTTTGCCAAAGATTTTGGTGCAAAAGGACTGGCATATGTGTGCATCAATGAGGACGGCAGCCTGAAATCATCCTTTGCCAAATTTATGACAGAAGAGGAAATGAACGGACTGGTAACTGCTATGGCTGGTGAGCCGGGAGATCTTCTGCTCTTTGCAGCTGACAAGAACAAAGTAGTATGGGATGTATTAGGAAATCTTCGTCTGGAACTGGCAAAACAGATGGATCTTCTGGACAAGAATGTATACAATTTCCTGTGGGTAACAGAGTTCCCACTTCTGGAGTTTAACGAAGATCTGGGAAGATACCAGGCAATGCATCATCCGTTTACGATGCCGATGGAAGAGGATCTGGAATTTTTGGAATCGGATCCGGGCCGTGTCCGTGCACAGGCATATGATATTGTTTTAAACGGAACAGAGATCGGTGGAGGATCGATCCGAATCCATCAGAATGATATTCAGGAGAGAATGTTTGAGGCTCTTGGATTTACGAAAGAAGCAGCGTACAACCAGTTTGGATTCCTTTTGAATGCATTCAAGTACGGAGTACCACCTCACGCAGGGCTGGCTTACGGACTGGATCGTCTGGTCATGCTGATGGCGAAGGAAGACAGTATCCGTGAGGTTATCGCGTTCCCGAAAGTAAAAGATGCATCCTGCCTGATGACAGAAGCTCCAAACCTGGTAGACCCGGCACAGTTAGAAGAACTGGGAATTGCAGTGGTAAAAGAGGAAACAGACAGCGAAGAATAAAATAAATAAAAACAAAGAAAGAAGAGGTAAGAAACATGAGTGTAACAACAACTCCTTTTGGAACGACAAAAAATGGTGAAGCAGTAACAAAGTATACCATTACAAATGGCAATAACATGAGCATTTCTGTCATCGATTTTGGTGCCTGCCTGACCAATGTTATGGTGCCGGATAAAAAAGGTGAATTGGCAGATGTAGTTCTTGGCTATGATGATGTGGCTGGTTATGAGACAAACGGTGTATTTTTTGGCTCATTCATCGGCCGTAACTCTAACCGTATCGGCGGTTCCCGTTTTGAGTTAAACGGAGTTACTTATGAAGTAGAGAAAAATGAGGGTGAGAACAACCTTCACGGCGGAACACCGGGATACCACAAAGTAATGTATAAAGCAGAGACAACCGATAACAGCGTAAGTTTGTCCCGTCTCAGCCCGGACATGGAGCAGGGATTCCCTGGTAACATGGAAGTAAAAGTAACTTATACACTGACAGAAGACAATGAAATAAAGATCCAGTACCAGGCAAAATCCGATAAAGACACGATCTGCAACCTGACCAACCACAGTTATTTCAACCTGGCAGGACACAACAGCGGAACCATTGAAAAACATGAAGTCTGCCTGAAGGCAAGCGGTATCAGTGAAGTATCCGACGACTTGATCCCTACCGGAGTGACCATCGATGTAACAGATACACCAATGGACTTCCGTGTGAAGAAAGTGACAGGACAGGATATTGACAAAGATTATCCGGCTCTGAAACAGGGTGCGGGATACGATCACAATTACTGTCTGGACAAAGAAGATGGTGTATATGACAAGATCGGTGAAGTGACAGATCCTGAGTCCGGTCGTACCATGGAGATTTACACAGATCTTCCGGGAGTACAGTTCTACTCCGGCAACTATATTGACAATGTGGCAGGAAAAGAAGGTGCTGTATATGGTAAAAGAGCAGGATTCTGCTTTGAAACCCAGTTTTTCCCGAACTGCATGAATATTCCGGAATTTAAAAACTGTGTATTGAAAGCAGGGGAAGAGTTTAACTCTACTACAACATATAAATTTGTATAAGGTTTAAACCACGTAAAAAAGAAAAACTGCCGGAACGAAAATTCCGGCAGAACTTTTTGACATAAACAAAAAGAAGACGGTGGGGAAAACCATCTTCTTTTTCTATGTTATTAAAAAGAGGAGAAAAGTTTGATTATTCATCAAACAATATGAAAAAAAGAATCTTGTAAATTTCTTTTACGAGTATCATTGTATCGTTCATATATGAGTATAATTTTTCGATACTGTGAACAAATTGTAAACATATTTTTTTGGACAAAATTTCATGGAATAACAGGACAGGAAATAGTTGAATATTATATAATAAGGCGAATAACAGAGGAAAAGGAGAAAAAGATTGAAGAGTGTTCTTGGTAAATTGATTCAAACTGAATTTGGGAAAGAGCAGTATAATGAATATGCACAAAAAGTAGATGATAAACAGGGAATGGATATATTTTGCGACATTTACGGAAGACTCAGCCTGCGTTCCAGAGAAGATTTGAATGAGGCTTTGAAAAATCTGCTGACATCGGTTCAGGAGTCTATCTGGATCAGCAAAAATTTTATTAAGGTGACGCTGGGGGTTATAGCGGCGGTACTGGTCCTTTTATGTTCCGAACTGAGTCCGGTGTTTTTATATGGTGCCCTGACTGTGATCGGGGCGGCGTATGGTTTTAAAATTATGGAATATATACGAAACCGCTTTTGTGAAGTGGATGTGAAGATCGTACTGATCTACAAAGTGGTTCTTTTTCATTTATTAGAAGAAAATGGTTTACAAAAGGATGTTCCTCATGTATACTAGTCAAGTAAATATGTAAAAAAAGGGGAGCTTGCAGACAGGCTGAGAGGAAGGTGCACCCTTCGACCCTGGAACCTGATGTGGGTAATGCCAACGGAGGAAGATAACAGGATAGAACCAGCCGGGGCAGACTTCACAGTTGCCCCGTTTTTTTGTGTAAGGAGGAAAAAATGGCAGAATATACAACACAAATGGATGCCGCTAGAAAAGGCATCGTAACACCGGAAATGAAAGCAGTCAGTGAATATGAGAACATGGATGTAGAAGTACTGCGTGACCTGGTGGCAAAAGGACAGGTAGCGATTCCGGCCAATAAAAATCATAAATGTTTAAAACCATATGGAATCGGAAGTAAGTTAAAGACAAAGATCAATGTAAACTTAGGTACCAGCCGTGACTGCATGGACATGGATGTAGAGATGCAGAAAGTTCAGGCGGCCATTGACATGGGAGCAGAAGCGATCATGGATCTGAGTTCCTTTGGTGACACACAGAAGTTCCGTCGCAAACTGACATCGGAGTGTCCGGCTGTGCTGGGTACTGTACCGATCTATGATGCCGTTGTGTATTACAACAAAGCGTTAAAGAGCATTACTTCCGATGAGTGGATGGATATTGTCCGCATGCATGCAGAAGACGGTGTAGATTTCATGACGATCCATTGTGGAATCAATCGTGCTACAGCAGACCGTTTCAAAGAAAACCTGCGTCATACAAATATCGTATCCCGCGGAGGTTCCATTATTTTTGCCTGGATGGAATTAACAGGAAATGAAAATCCATTCTATGAGAGATACGACGAACTTCTGGATATCTGCGAAAAGTATGATGTGACCATCAGTCTGGGAGATGCCTGTCGTCCGGGAAGTATCGAGGATGCAGGTGATATTTCACAGATTTCTGAACTGGTAGCACTGGGTGAACTGACTCAGAGGGCATGGAGACATAATGTACAGGTTATGATCGAGGGACCGGGACATATGCCATTGAACCAGATCCGCGCCAACATGGAGATCCAGCAGACTGTATGTAAGGGGGCTCCATTCTATGTACTGGGACCATTGGTAACGGATGTAGCGCCGGGATATGACCATATTACCAGTGCCATTGGTGGCGCCATTGCAGCAACCTACGGGGCTTCTTTCCTGTGCTATGTAACACCGGCAGAGCATCTGCGCCTCCCAACGGTAGAGGATGTAAAAGAAGGAATCATTGCTTCCAAGATCGCAGCCCATGCAGCGGATGTAGCCAAAGGACTGCCGGGAGCAAAAGACTGGGATTTTGCCATGAGCGAGGCGAGAAGAGAACTGGATTGGGAAAAACAGTTTGAATTGGCTATCGATCCGGAGAAGGCACGCCGTTATCGTGCAGAGAGTAAACCGGAGAAGGAAGATACATGTACTATGTGTGGTAAAATGTGTGCAGTTCGTAACATTAATAAAATTCTTCGCGGTGAAGATGTAGATATTATGGATTAATATTATTTAAATGAAAACGGTTTCTGCCTTTACAGGAAAAAGGCAGGAGCCGTTTTTTTCCTGTACTTTACTTTTTTCGTTAAAAATGTTACACTTTAGGGAAGAATGTAAGTAGGAATTTTGTCACATTTAGATAGGAAAATGGAGGTGCAGCAGTGATTTCAAATCAGATTTTACAGCAGACTGTAGACGGGCTGAAAGAGATTACAAAGATCGATCTGTATGTAGCAGATATGGAGGGGAATATATTAGCGGAAACAGCACAAAGTGCTGAGAATATGAAAGAATCCATCCAGAATTTCGTAGATTCACCGGCAGACAGCCAGGCTCTTAGAAATAATCAGTTTTTCAAAGTATATGACGAGGGACAGTTAGAGTATGTAGTCGTTTCCAAGGGAGAAGGAGAAGAGACATATACCATCGGGCGTATTGCCGTATTCCAGCTTCAGAACATGCTGGTTGCTTATAAGGAGAGGTATGACAAGGATAATTTTATCAAGAATCTTTTGTTAGACAACCTTTTGTTGGTAGATATTTTCAATCGTGCGAAAAAACTTCACATTGAGATGAATGTACGGCGTGTTGTATATATTATTGAGACCAGTAAGGAAAAAGACAATGAGGCGCTGGAAACGGTTCGTGGACTTTTTACCGGAAGTGGGAAGGATTTTATCACTGCCGTGGATGAAAAGGATATTATTTTAGTAAAAGAACTGGCAGAGGGAGATACTTATGACAGCCTGGAAAAGACAGCCCAGGTTATCGTTGATATGCTGAATACGGAAGCCATGGCCAGAGTCCATGTGGCTTACGGTACCATCATTAACGATATCAAAGAGGTGTCTCGTTCTTATAAAGAAGCTAAGATGGCCCTGGATGTAGGAAAGATCTTTTATGGGGATAAGAATGTGATGGCGTACAGCAATCTGGGAATCGGTCGTCTGATCTACCAGCTGCCGATGCCTCTTTGTAAAATGTTTATCAAAGAGATATTTGCGGAGCAGACCCCCAATGATTTTGATGAAGAAACATTGACAACTATCAATAAATTTTTCGAGAATAATCTGAATGTGTCAGAGACATCCAGACAACTCTATATCCATCGTAATACCCTGGTGTACCGTCTGGATAAATTGCAGAAAAGCACAGGGCTGGATCTTCGTGTATTCGAGGATGCTATCACATTCCAGATCGCATTGATGGTTGTAAAATATATGAATTATCTGGAATCCATAGATTTTTGAGAGGAGTAAAAGCTGTGGAAGAAAAGAAAAATGTACCTATGATTCGTATGGATCAGGTTTCTATGCAGTATTCCACCGGTGTAGACGCTTTGTGTGATGTGTCTATCCGGATTGAAAAAGGAGAATTCGTATTTGTAGTAGGTAAAAGTGGATCGGGCAAATCCACTTTTATTAAATTACTCTTAAAAGAACTGAACCCATCAGAGGGAAGAATCTTTGTGGCAGGGCGGCAGGTAACCAATCTGTCCCGCAAGCAGGTATCTTTGTACCGGCGGCAGATCGGAGTGGTCTTTCAGGATTTCCGCCTGCTGAAAAACAAGACTGTATACGAAAATATTGAGTTTGCCCAGCAGATCATCGGTATGAATAAAAGAGAGATCGCAAGAAATGTAGCGATCATGCTGGAGATGGTAGGATTGAAGGGAAAGGAAAATGCTTATCCCGGGGAACTATCCGGCGGCGAACAGCAGCGTGTAGCCATAGCCAGAGCCCTTATCAATAACCCGGCCATCCTTTTGGCTGACGAGCCTACCGGTAATCTTGATCCACAGATGGCATGGGAGATCATGATGCTTTTGCAGGAGATCAACAAAATGGGGACAACGGTTGTGGTTGTGACCCACAATAACGATGTAGTGGACATTATGAAAAAGAGAGTGGTGACATTGGACAACGGTTCCATTGTGTCTGATGAACAAGAAGGTGGTTATCAGTATGAGAGAGATTAATGTACTAGGATACAGTTTAAAACAGGGAGTAAAGAACCTGCGGAAAAACAGACTGTTTACACTGGCATCCATGGGAACGGTGGCAGCTTGTCTGCTGATCTTTGGACTGGTATATTTTCTGGTGGGCAATTTCCGTGCCGTGATCAAGGGGGCAGAGACCTCCGTAGGAGTGTCAGTATTTTTTGAGGAAAATTCCAGCCAGAGTACCATTGATACCATTGGAGAGGCAATCAAAGCAAGACCGGAGGTAGACCGGGTAGAGTATATTTCAGCGGAAAAAGCCTGGGAGAATTTTAAAAAGGATAATTTCAAAGACTCACAGGAACTCATTGACAGTTTTGGAGATGACAACCCGCTGAAGGATTCTGCTTCCTATGAAGTATATCTGAAAAAGTTAAGTGACCAGGATTCACTGGTATCCTATATTGAATCCATCGCCGGCGTCCGGGAAGTAAAGCGGTCGGCAGAAGTGGCAGGAACTTTATCCGGTGCCAGCAAGATGGTAGGAGCCGGCTCGGCAGTGCTGATCCTGATCCTGGTACTGGTGTCTGTTTTTTTGATCCACTCTACCATTTCTACTGGTATTGTGGTACGCAAACCGGAGATAGCCATTATGCGGCTGATGGGGGCATCGGATTTCTTTATCTGGGCACCATTTATCATTGAAGGAGTGATCATAGGCTTTATTGGTTCTGTGATCCCGCTGGTGATCTTACTTTGTGTTTATGGAAGGATCATAGATTATGTAGTAAACCGTTTTGCCGTATTTACAGCCAATCTTACATTCCTTACTACAGGTCAGGCTTTTGGTGTGCTGGTGCCGGTGTCTCTTGCCATCGGCGTAGGAATCGGATTTTTGGGAAGTTTTATTACGGTGCGCCGTAATCTGAATTACTAGGAGGGAACGCAATGAGAAAAAGAACTTTTTGTGGGATGATTCTGGTATTTTCTATTTTGGCGTGTCTTTTGTACCAGGAGCGAAGTTATGCCAGTAAAAGTGTAGACAAAAAGATTGAAAAAGCGCAAAAAGAGAGTAAATCGCTGTCAAAAAAGTCCAGTAAATATGCGGAAAAGGCGGACACAGCCCAGAAAAAGCAGGATGATATGATGAAAGAGATCGAAAAACTGGACAAAAAGATCGAGAAAGCTGAGACAGAGATGGATCTTGTGGATCAGCAGATCAAGGCGAAGGAAGAAGAACTGAAAAAAGAGCAGGCATCTTTGGAGGAAGCAACCCAAAATGCACAGATCCAGTATGATACCATGAAGAAGCGCATAAAGTATATGTATGAGAATGGCAATCAGGATTATATTGATATTTTGTTCAGTTCCAAAAGTATTGCAGATCTTTTGAACAATGCGGAATATGTAGACAAGATCAGTGAATATGACCGCAGCATGTTTGCCAATTACAAAAAAACATGGGATGAAGTGAATACAAGAAAAGCAGTGGTAGAATCCATGATTGAGACTTTGAAGTCGAAGAAACTGGAACAAAAAGAAGATAAATATGACCTGGAACTTCTGCGCAAAAACAAGAAAAAGCAGATGAAACAGTTTGAACAAAGCCAGAAGAAAAATCAGAAGAAAGCCAATGAACTGGCCAAAGAAGCGGCCAAGGCGGAGAATGAGGTAAACCGTCTGCTGGCACAGAAACAGGCTGAGATCGATGGCTCGGATTCAGGAATTGTATTTTCCGGCGGTGCTTTGTCATGGCCGTTAAAGGTATCCGGAAGGATCTCATCCAAGTTTGGCCACCGGAGCAGCCCAACCGCAGGAGCCAGCACTTATCATAAGGGACTGGATATTGCGGTGCCATCCGGCACACCGATCCTGGCAGCGGCAGCAGGAAAAGTAGTGACAGCCCATTATAGTTCCAGTGCCGGCAATTATATTATGATTGCCCATGGCAACCGGCTGTACACGGTGTATATGCACTGCTCCAGACTGGCGGTAAAAGAAGGAGACTCCGTTGTTCAGGGACAGACCATCGGTTACGCCGGTTCTACCGGAATTTCCACAGGATCCCATCTGCATTTTGGCGTATCGAAAAACGGATCCTATGTAAATCCGCTGAATTATGTTTCCAGGTAAAAAATAAAAATGTGAGGTTTTGAAATTGAAGTGGTTACACAGAGAACACAAACAATCAGAAATTAGAACCTATCTGACAGGATTGGTAACGGGAGCACTGTTTTGTCTGGCAGTGCTTTTGATCCTTCAGTTTGTAAGCGGCATACCGGTACTTTTTTCCTCTTCGCTGACAAAAGAAGTGGCAAAAAAGACCCAGGAGGCCCAGAGTTATATTGATAAATATTACTGGAAGTCCGATCTGGATCAAGAAAAACTGGCAGATTATGCCATAAAAGGAATGGTCTCCGCACTGGGAGATAAGTATTCGGATTACTATACCACCAGTGAGTACAACCAGGCCATGGGAGAAGTAAAGGGCGATTACACCGGGATCGGAGCTACCATTTACATGGACACCAGCACGAAGCAAAAGATCATCCAGAAGGTGCAGGAATCTTCACCGGCAGAGGAAGCGGGACTGAAAGTGGATGATGTGCTGCTAAAGATCAACGGTGAAGATATTTCCCAGAAATCATTAAATGACACAGTAAGTATGATCCGGGGCAAGGAAGGAAAAACTTCCAAACTTACCATACAGCGCAAGGAGCAGGATAAGACGAAGGTAATGGAAGTAACGGTGACAGCCAAAAAACTGGTAAACCAGTCCATTCACTATAAGATGCTTACCGGGAAAAAAGGATATATCAATATTTCTAATTTTGACAATGAAGGCGTGAAGCAGTTTCAGTCAGCCATGGAAGATCTGAAAAAGCAGGGCATGACAGGGCTTGTTCTGGATGTGAGAAATAATGGCGGCGGTTCCCTGGAGGCGGTGACAAAGATGTTGGATGAACTGCTTCCAGAAGGCGTGCTTTTGACGGAAAAATACAAAAATAAAGAGGATGTAGTATACCGTTCCACTGATGAGAAACGGTTTGATAAGCCGATGGTAGTGCTGATCAATGGTGGAAGTGCCAGTGCTTCCGAGGTAATGGCAGGAGCCCTGCAGGACCGGAAGGCAGCTACGCTGGTAGGAGTAAAAAGTTTTGGCAAGGGAATCGTCCAGTCTATCTTTTCCCTGCGTTTTGGCGGCGGTATCAAACTTACCACCGGCCAATATCTGCTTCCAAGCGGACGGTGTATCCATGGAACCGGCCTGACACCGGATGTAGAAGTTACCTACAGCGGTACTTCCAATGAACTGGGAGGCGAGGATGACAATCAGCTGCAGAAGGCATTGACGGTTCTTGAAAAATAAGAATGGGAGATAAAATAACTGTGGAAATGAAAATAGAACTACTAATAATGGTTTTACTTCAATCGGGAGTATATGCCCTTGCCTATATCCGATCAAAAAAGCGGGGAACCGATTATTGCAAAGAACTTAAAACGATGTGGTTTTGGTGGCTTGCAATTGGATACAATCTGTTCCATTTTTGGCTATTATCAGAGTTAGTGAAATATGATATGTGTACAGATGAAAGAAATGTGGATGAGAAAATAATGATTGTTTTTATTATTTTGCTGCTTTGGGAAGGGGCGTATGTAATAGGCTTCAAGCAGATCCGTACGCAGAAATGGCAGAAAATGGTGCGGTGTGTTTTATATGCCGGTGTGGCTGTTGCTATGATAGTTTTGGCTGTTATGATGCATGAAAATTTCCGGCATTCCGTTATTTATGTTCTTTCTGAAGTAAATATAATGGCAGTGGTGGCGGATGTCATAGGATCGTTTCGAGGTAAGTGAATAGAAAATTAATAAAAAAGTACAGAACAAACATTCGATTTTGTTCTGTACTTTTTTTTGATTGAATGATATTAAGTGCGATATGGATTTTGCACAAAAACAGCAAAATAAAAATAAAAAATTGACTATATAACGAAATAAGGCTATAATATAAATATAATTTTGTAAAAAATAAGCAGAATGGAGGCGATAAAATGCTCTTAGAGTTTAGAACAAAAAATTATAAATCTTTTGTAGAAGAGGCAGGCTTTTCGATGGTAGCTGCTCCAAAGCAAAAGGGATTAGATTATAGCCTTATGAAGACAAAAATAAAAGGAAAAGAAATAAAGGGATTAAGTTCTTCTATTATTTATGGGCCGAATGCGGCGGGAAAGACCAATATTATTGGTGCGATGGATGTATTACGGGCAATCGTTTTGAGAGGACACATTAGAAACACTGAGGAAAAATCATCACCAAACCCGGCTGCTGCAGCATTAGAACTGATTCCGAATAATAATGAAATGGAATCCAAGCCTGTATGCTTTGAAATAGAATTTTATGAGAAAGATGAAAAAGAGCGTAAATTTAAGATACGCTATGAGTTACAGATTGATCTTGGAAATTTTCTTGAGGAGGAGCATCAAAGAAAGATTCTGGTAGAAGTACTGGAAGTCAATGGGGAAAGGGTGTTTGAACGTACGGAAGATTTGAGAATAGATAACTTAAAGGTTATCAAAGATTATTTGTCTGATATAACAGAACAAAACACAGACAGCGTAAATGAAATTGCAAAAAATAGTTTGAACCAGGAAGAACTGTTTTTGACGAATGGTTTTAAGTTGATTTTTTCTCCTAAATTTACAAAATTGATTGTTGATTGGTTTACGAATAAGTTCATGGTGATTTATCGTGCAGATTCGATGCAGTTGATTAAGAGATTTGCAGATCCAAAGAAAAAAGCAATCTATGTGGAGAAAACAACGGACGAAGCTGCAAAATTATTTGGAATCAATTCGAATGCAGTGGGATATGTAGTCAGTGATGACGAGCCAGATGCAAAATTATATTCTGTATTTAAAAATCAAAAAAATCAGAAGACTATGGCAATTGCAGCAGATATTTTTGAATCGTACGGAACGATTCGATTTATCAACATGTTCCCGCTTGTGATTAAAGCAATGCAAACAGGTGGAACGCTGGTGGTGGATGAATTTGATGCATCAATTCATCCGATGGCACTGATGAGTATTATCAATGTATTCCACAATGATGATGTAAATGTCCATCATGCACAGCTTATATTTAATACACATAATCCGATATTTCTTAATTCAAATCTTTTCAGAAGAGATGAGATTAAGTTTGTTGAACGCGATGATGACACACACGACAGTGTGTTATATGCATTGTCTGATTTTGGTACAACGGGTGATAAGGGAGTTCGTAAGCATGAAGACTATATGAGCAAGTATTTTATTAGTCAATATGGGGCAATAAAGGACATTGATTTCACACCAATTTTTGAAGAAATACTGTGTGATGAGAATGGGGGGGATAAAAGTGATGAAGAGAAAATCGACAAATAAATATTATTTCAGTGTTGAGGGAGAAACAGAGCAGTGGTATTTAAAATGGCTGCAGGATATGATAAACGACACAGAAAAAGCCGCGTGTAAGGTATCCATTGACTGCCCGGTAAGGAAGAATCCATTGAAGCATGCAAAATCATTGACGGTTACCAGAAAGATAGAAATTTACCATTTCTTTGACTATGAAAGTGATGAACTGCTGCATGTTAAGGAATTTCAGGAAATTATGGACAATATGAAGAAGGCAGAAAAGATAGGAAAGCAGATAAAATACAAATCTGGATATAGTAATTTTACTTTTGATCTGTGGATTATTCTTCATATGGCAGAATGTAATGCGTCATATTCCCACAGAAAACAGTATATTGCGCCGATTAACCGGGTATTTGGAGAAAAATTTCAAAATATGGACGAATTCAAAGAAGAGAATAATTTTAAGAGATGTCTTAATAAAATGGATTTATCCAATGTGATAGCGGCTGTTGAACGGGCAAGAAAAATTATGCGGAGAAATCAGGATAATGGATATGTATTGCATCAGTATAAGGGATATCAGTATTATAAGGAGAACCCTTCGCTGGCTGCATGGGAGGCTATAGAGAAGATTCTGAAAGATTGTGAATTGATCGGATAGGAAAAAGCACAAATAAAAATCGAACATTTGTGCTTTTTTTGCTTTCGTCTATATACTTTCAAACAAATGTTTGATATAATAGGGAATGTTACAGAAGGAGGAGTTTGCCATGAATGAGTTCAAATTACATTCCGAATATCAGCCCACAGGCGACCAGCCTCAGGCCATTGATGCCCTGGTAAAAGGCTTTCAGGAGGGCAACCAGTTTCAGACCCTGTTAGGGGTTACCGGCTCTGGTAAGACATTTACCATGGCCAATGTGATAGAAAAACTGAACAAGCCTACATTGGTCATTGCTCATAACAAAACACTGGCAGCGCAGTTGTACGGAGAGTTTAAAGAGTTTTTCCCGGAAAATGCGGTAGAATATTTTGTGTCTTATTATGACTATTATCAGCCGGAGGCGTATGTGCCGTCTACGGATACTTATATAGAGAAAGATTCGGCTATTAATGATGAGATTGACAAGCTGCGGCATTCCGCCACTGCGGCGTTGACAGAGCGCAGAGATGTGATCATCGTGGCCAGTGTGTCGTGCATTTATGGACTGGGTAGTCCCATTGATTATCAGAATATGACTGTGTCACTGAGGCCTGGCATGGAACGAGACAGAGATGAAGTGATCCGCCGTCTCATCGAAATTCAGTATACAAGAAATGATATGGATTTCCATCGCGGTACATTCCGGGTTCGTGGAGATGTGGTAGAGATCTTCCCTGCGTCTGCTACGGACAGAGCGATCCGGGTAGAATTTTTTGGAGATGAAGTGGACAGAATACAGGAAGTGGATGTTCTGACCGGGGAGCCTTTGGCCAATCTGGAGCATATGGTGGTTTTTCCGGCATCTCATTATGTGGTGGCTCCGGACAAGATGGAGCGTGCCATACAGGGGATCGAAGCGGAATTGAAGGAACGGGTCAAATATTTTAAAAGTGAGGATAAACTGATCGAAGCACAGCGGATCGCAGAGAGAACCCATTTTGATGTGGAAATGCTGCGTGAGACGGGATTTTGCTCCGGTATTGAGAATTATTCCATGCATCTGAATGGACTGCAGCCGGGGGATACACCCCAGACTTTGCTGGACTATTTCCCGGATGATTTTGTGATCATGGTAGATGAGTCCCATATTACTATTCCTCAGGTCCGGGGAATGTATGCCGGAGACCAGTCCAGAAAAAACACGCTGGTAGAGTATGGATTCAGACTTCCTTCAGCCAAGAGCAACAGACCGCTGAACTTTGAGGAGTTTGAGGGACATATTAACCAGATGTTATTTGTGTCAGCCACACCGTCGGACTATGAGGAGAGTCATGAACTGATGAGAGTAGAGCAGATCCTCCGGCCCACAGGGCTGCTGGATCCGGAAGTGGATGTAAGACCGGTAGAAGGACAGGTAGATGATCTGCTGGGTGAGATCCGCAAAGTTGTAAAGAAAAAAGGAAAAGTGCTGGTTACTACCTTGACCAAGCGCATGGCGGAGGATCTTACAAAGTATCTCAAAGAAGTGGGGGTACGGGTAAGGTATCTGCACTCGGATATTGATACGCTGGAGCGTTCAGAGATCATCCGGGATATGCGTCTGGATGTATTTGATGTGTTGGTGGGAATCAACCTGCTCCGTGAGGGGCTGGATATTCCGGAGATTGAGCTGGTGGCTATCCTGGATGCGGACAAGGAAGGATTCCTCCGTTCGGAGACATCCCTGATCCAGACCATAGGAAGGGCGGCCAGAAATGCAGAAGGCCATGTGGTCATGTATGCAGATAAGATGACGGACTCTATGAAGAAAGCGTTGGACGAGACAGAGCGGCGCCGTAAGATACAAAAGCAGTACAATGAGGAACATGGTATCACACCGCAGACTATCAAAAAGGCGGTGCGGGATCTGATCCGCATATCTTCTAAGGCAGATAACGAAGGAATCAATGACAACAAAGATCCAGAGTCAATGAGCAAAGAGGAACTCCAGAAGTCGATTGCCAAGATCATGAAGAAGATGAATCAGGCAGCTACGGAGCTGAACTTTGAACTGGCGGCTTCTCTGAGAGATCAGATGATTGAATATAAGAAACATTTACAGGAAATAGAAGACGATGAATAGGAATGAGAAGATGAAAGAGCAGAATAAATCTAAAATGATTCGCATCCGTGGTGCGAAGGAACACAACCTGAAAAATATTGATATAGATATTCCAAGAGATGAGTTTGTCGTATTAACCGGATTAAGTGGATCAGGCAAGTCTTCTCTTGCCTTTGATACCATTTATGCAGAAGGACAAAGGCGTTATATGGAATCTTTGTCCTCTTATGCCAGGCAGTTTCTGGGACAGATGGAAAAACCGGATGTGGAAAGTCTGGAAGGACTGCCGCCGGCTATATCCATTGACCAGAAATCTACGAACCGAAATCCGCGGTCTACGGTAGGAACCGTCACAGAAGTGTATGATTATTTCCGACTGCTGTTTGCCAGAGTGGGTATCCCTCATTGCCCAAAGTGCGGCAAGGAGATCAAGAAACAGACGGTAGACCAGATGGTGGATGACATTATGAAACTGCCGGAGCGTTCCAAGATCCTGTTGCTGGCACCGGTTGTCAGAGGACGCAAGGGCGAGCATGTGAAAGTGTTTGAAAAGGCGAAAAAAAGCGGCTATGTCCGTGTGATCGTAGACGGAAATCAATATGATCTGACGGAAGAGATCAAGCTGGAAAAAAATATCAAACATTCCATTGACATCGTAGTGGACCGTCTGGTGGTAAGAGAGGGAATCGAGAAAAGACTTTCTGATTCCATTGAGACGGTATTACAGCTGGCGGATGGATTGATGACCGTGGATGTGGTAGATGGAGAAGAACTGCATTTCAGCCAGAGTTTTTCCTGCCCGGACTGCGGCATCAGCATTGACGAAGTGGAACCAAGAAGTTTTTCCTTTAATAATCCGTTTGGAGCTTGTCCGGTGTGTCACGGAATCGGATATAAAATGGAGTTTGATGAAGATTTGATCGTGCCGGACAAGACCCTCAGCATCACAGAGGGAGCCATTGCGGTTATGGGCTGGCAGTCGGTGGTCAATCCGGGAAGTTACAGCCGGTGCATATTGGAAGCCATGGCAAAAAAATATGGATTCAGTCTGGATACTCCTTATGGCAAATATCCGAAAAAAATCCACGATCTCATCTGGCTCGGAACAGGTGGTGACCGGGTAGAGGTACATTATACAGGACAGCATGGCCATGGTGTGTACAATATTGCTTTTGAGGGACTGCTCCACAATGTGGAAAAGCGGTACCGGGAGACGGGATCCGAGACATCCAGGCAGGAATACGAATCTTTTATGCGGATCACACCATGCCGTGAGTGCGGCGGCCAGCGTTTAAAGAAAGAATCTCTGGCTGTGACTGTAGGAGATAAAAATATATGGGAATTGTCCAACCTGTCCATTGAAGACCTGAAAAAATTTATGGATGAGGTAGAACTGACCAAACGCCAGAGGCAGATCGGTCGCCTTGTGCTGAAAGAAATTTCTTCACGCCTTGGTTTTCTGGTGGATGTAGGGCTGGATTATCTGAGTCTTGCAAGAGCGACAGCATCTTTGTCCGGTGGAGAGGCCCAGCGTATCCGTCTGGCAACCCAGATCGGTTCCGGGCTGGTAGGAGTGGCTTATATTTTGGATGAGCCTAGTATCGGCCTGCACCAGCGGGATAACGACAAATTGATCGCCACCTTGAAGAAACTCCGAGATCTTGGCAACACTCTGATCGTGGTGGAACATGATGAAGATACGATGCTGGCGGCAGACTATGTGGTAGATATTGGTCCGGGGGCCGGCAAAAACGGCGGTGAAGTGGTGGCAGCCGGAACGGCCAAGGAAATCATGGAAGTGCCGGAGTCTGTTACGGGAGCTTATCTGAGCCACCGCATTGAGATCCCGGTTCCCTCTAAGAGAAGAAAACCTGCCGGATTTCTTACTGTAAAAGGGGCCGCAGAAAACAACCTGAAGAATATAACGGTGAAATTCCCGTTGGGAGTGATGACTTGTGTAACAGGAGTATCCGGTTCCGGAAAAAGTTCTCTGGTCAATGAAATTTTGTGTAAGAGCCTTACCAGGACATTAAACCGTGCCCGTTGTATCCCAGGCAAGCATAAGTCTATTACAGGCGTGGAAAAATTAGACAAAGTGATCAATATCGATCAGTCCCCTATCGGACGGACGCCAAGATCTAATCCGGCTACTTACACCGGTGTCTTTGATATGATCAGAGATCTGTTTGCCACTACGCCGGATGCTAAGGCAAAAGGCTACAAAAAAGGACGCTTCAGTTTTAATGTCAAAGGTGGCCGCTGCGAGGCATGTGCCGGTGACGGAATTTTAAAGATAGAAATGAATTTCCTGCCGGATATTTATGTACCTTGTGAGGTCTGTGATGGCAAGCGTTACAACCGTGAGACGCTAGAGGTAAAATATAAAGGGAAAAGTATCTATGATGTGCTGGATATGACAGTAGAGGAGGCACTGGACTTTTTCAAAAACATTCCGACAATTCACCGGAAGATACAAAGTCTTTATGATGTAGGACTGTCTTATGTGAAACTGGGACAGCCGTCCACTACTTTATCTGGCGGGGAAGCACAGCGGATCAAACTGGCTACGGAGTTGAGTAAACGGAGTACCGGAAACACTATTTACATTCTGGACGAACCTACTACCGGTCTGCACTTTGCAGATGTACACAAGCTTATAGAGATTTTGCAGAGACTGACCGATGGCGGAAATACAGTGGTAGTGATCGAGCACAATCTGGATGTGATCAAAACGGCAGATTATCTTATTGATATGGGACCGGAAGGGGGAGATAAAGGAGGCACCGTAGTGGCGGCTGGTACGCCGGAAAAGGTGGCTGAGTGCCAGGAGTCGTATACTGGTTATTATATGCGGAAGATTCTGGGAAAAGGAGGAGCCAATGAAAGATAGTTATAGTTTTTTTGCCATGATGGCCCGGATGAAATACATCGAACGGTGGGCACTGATGCGCAATTCATGGAAGGAAAATATCTGTGAACATTCGCTGGAAGTGGCAATGCTTTCCCACGCTCTGGCCATTCTTTCCAAAGAAAAGTGCGGCAGGGATGTGGATGAAAAAAAGGTGGCACTAATGGGGCTTTATCATGATGCCAATGAAGTGGTCACCGGAGACCTTCCTACGCCGGTTAAGTATTACGACGAGGATATAAAAGAAGCGTATAAAAAGGTAGAGCGGATCGCCAGTGTTACGATGTTGAATAAACTGCCTTCTTATATGAAGAAATATTATGAACCTCTTTTTCTTCCGGAGTCTGCAGACGCTTATGAGTGGAAGCTGGTAAAGGCTGCAGACAAGTTATCTGCACTGATCAAATGCAGAGAAGAGAGACGGGCAGGAAATGAGGAGTTCCGTTCGGCCTGTGAGACGACGGAAAAGTTTCTGAAAGATATGCAGATGGAAGAGGTGGAACTCTTTATGAAAGAATTTTTGCCGGCTTATGAACTGACACTGGATGAGCTGCAGGAGGGAACCAAATAAAAGTCTTGTCTTTTATTTAACAATGTGCTAATATAGTTCCCGAAGATGTTTTCAGGGCGTTGTGAAATTCAACACCGGCGGTACAGCCCGCGAGCAGTTTAACTGCTGATTCGGTGAAACTCCGAAGCCGACAGTAAAGTCTGGATGAAAGAAAACAAAGTTTGGATATAAGGGGGCCCTGGATAGACTGAATCTATCCGGGGCTTTTAAAGAATATAAAAAGGAGGTAGTGATACGATGACAAAATATGAATATATGGAACTTGCCCTGAAACTGGCGAAGAAGGGTCTTGGACGCACTTCACCAAATCCTATGGTGGGATGTGTTGTTGTCAAGGACGGCAAGATCGTGACAGAAGGCTACCACCACAGATATGGAGACTTTCATGCTGAGAGAGTGGCGCTGAATAAATGTGAAGAGGATCTTACCGGGGCAGATATGTATGTGACCCTGGAGCCATGCTGTCATCAGGGGAAAACACCTCCATGTACAGACATCATCATAGAAAGAGGCATTGGCCGTGTGTTTATCGGAGCCATGGATCCCAATCCGAAAGTAGCCGGAAAAGGAGCACAGATCCTCAGAGACCACGGGATCCAGGTTGAGACAGGAATCCTGGAAAAAGAATGTCTTGAATTAAATGAAGTATTTATGCATTTTATAACAAGAAATATTCCTTACATTGCTATGAAATATGCCATGACCATGGATGGAAAGATTGCCACTTATACCGGTGACTCCAAGTGGGTAACAGGCGAAGAGGCGAGAAAACATGTGCATCAGCTGCGCAAACGATACAGTTCCATCATGGTAGGGATTGGTACGGTTCTGATTGATGATCCTATGCTGAACTGCCGGATCGAGACAGGAGTGGATCCGATCCGGGTGATCTGTGATTCCCATCTGCGAATTCCGATGGAAAGCCAGATTGTAAAAACGGCCAAGCATATTCCGACCATCGTAGCCCATGCAGTTCATGATGAAGAGAAAGAAAAGCAGCTGAAAGAAGCCGGAGTGGATCTGATCTTCAGCAGCGTAGACGGACAGGTGGATTTTTGTGATCTGGTGAAAAAAATGGCCAAGAGAGGCATTGACAGTATTTTGATCGAAGGTGGTGGAACATTCCACGGCACAGTGCTGAAGAGTGGTCTGGTAGACCGGATCTACTGCTATATGGCACCAAAACTGATTGGTGGAAAAGAGGCAAAATCCCCGGTAGAAGGGGATGGCTTTTCACTGATGAAAGAGGCAGTGGAGATTGATGACACAGAGATCATTAAAGTGGGCCGGGATATCTGTATTACAGGAAAGGTAAGGAAAGAAAAGAAGCAACAGGAAGGCAGAGCATAATGTTTACAGGAATTATCGAAGAGATTGGCCATCTGGAAGCAATTGAGCGTGGCAGTCAGTCGGCTGTGCTGCACATTGGCTGTGAAAAAGTGTTGGAAGGAACACAGGCAGGAGATAGTATTGCCGTAAATGGCGTGTGCCTGACAGTAACCAGTCTGGGAAAGAAAGGATATACCGCAGATGTGATGGCGGAGACCCTTGACCGCAGTTCGCTGGGAGATCTGAAGAGAGGCAGCCGGGTAAATCTGGAGCGTGCCATGGCAGCAGACGGCCGGTTTGGAGGCCATATTGTGGCCGGTCATATTGACGGCACCGGTATCATACAGTCTGTTACCAGGGACGAGACGGCTGTCTGGTATAAAATCCAGGCCGGAGCAGATATATTACGGTATGTAGTGGAAAAAGGATCTATTACCATTGACGGCATCAGCCTGACAGTAGCCAGAGTGGATTCAGAGACTTTTAGTGTTTCTATTATCCCCCACACCCAGTCCAATACGATCCTGGCTGACCGCAAGGTGGGTGACCGGGTGAATCTTGAGACAGACATAATAGGAAAATATGTAGAAAAACTTCTGCAGCCGCAGGAGACAAAAAAAGAAAGCAGGATTACCATGGAATTTTTACAGGAACATGGATTCTGACAGAATGGAGGCAGTTATGGAGAATTTTGCAACATTGGATCAGGCATTGGAAGATCTGCGACAGGGCAAACTGATCCTGGTCATTGATGATCCGGACCGGGAAAATGAAGGAGATCTGATCTGTGCCGCTGAGTTTGCAACAACAGAAAATGTAAATGCTATGGCATCTCTGGCCAAAGGTCTGATCTGTATGCCTATGAGCAGAGAATATACAAAGAAACTGGGACTGGATCAGATGGTAGCTGTGAATACGGATAACCATTCTACCGCTTTTACCGTATCCATTGACCATGTGGACACAACGACCGGTATCTCGGCAGTAGAGCGTTCCCTGACAGCCATGAAGTGTGTGGATGATACTTCTGTGCCGGAAGATTTCAGAAGACCGGGCCATATGTTCCCACTGGAGGCCAGAGAGGGCGGCGTGCTGAAGAGAGCCGGACATACAGAGGCTACCGTAGATCTTATGCGTCTGGCAGGGCTGAAGGAATGTGGTCTCTGCTGTGAGATCATGCGGGAAGACGGTACGATGATGCGCACCACAGAACTTCTGGAGTTTGCCAAGGAGCATGATTTCCATGTAGTGACCATTGAACAGCTGATTGAACGCAGACTGGAGCATGAAAGCCTTGTAAAGAAAGAGGCAGAGGCGAAACTTCCGACAAAATACGGTGATTTTACTATTCACGGATATGAAAATATAACCAATGGAGAACATCATGTGGCACTGACCATGGGAGATGTGGCAGACGGTGAGCCTGTTTTATGCCGGGTGCACTCAGAGTGCCTTACCGGAGATGTATTTGGCTCCAAGCGCTGCGACTGTGGCGAACAGTTAGATGCTGCCATGAAAAAAATTGCCAAAGAAGGACGGGGAATTTTGCTGTACATGCGCCAGGAGGGACGAGGCATCGGACTTTTAAACAAGTTAAAAGCCTATGAACTTCAGGAACAGGGATACGACACAGTAGAAGCCAATGTAAAACTTGGTTTTGCACCGGATCTGAGAGAATATGGAATCGGAGCCCAGATTTTACATGATCTGGGAGCAAGAAAACTCCGACTTCTTACCAACAATCCTACCAAGATCGCAGGATTAAAAGGATATGGAATTACCATTGAAGAGAGAGTTCCCATCGAGATTGATGCCAAGCCGGAAGATTATAAGTATCTGGTAACAAAGCAGGAAAAGATGCATCACATGACACATTATAAAACAGATCACAAATAAGAGAATGAGATAGAAAAGAAAGGAAACAAGAACAATGAAAAAATTTGAAGGACATGTAGTAGGAAGCGGAATGAAAATCGGTATCGTAGCAGCCAGATTCAATGAGTTTATCGTAAGCAAGCTCATTGGAGGAGCAGAAGACGCTCTGGTACGCCACGGTGTAGATATGGATCAGGTAGATCTGGCATGGGTGCCGGGAGCTTTTGAGATCCCTCTGGTAGCACAGAAGATGGCAGCCAGTGGCAAATATGATGCTGTTATCTGTCTGGGTGCGGTTATTAAAGGATCTACATCCCACTATGACTATGTATGTGCAGAGGTAAGCAAAGGAGTAGCTACCGTAGGATTAAATACCGGTGTACCGACATTGTTTGGTGTATTGACCACAGATAACATTGAGCAGGCAATTGAGCGTGCCGGCACAAAAGCAGGAAATAAAGGCTATGATGTGGCTTGCTCAGCGATTGAAATGGTAAATCTGGTAAAAGAGATTGAGGCATAATTTCATGGCAGCAAAATCAGTTACACAAGATATGACGCAGGGGAAACCGGTGTCTCTGCTTTTGAAATTCTTTTTTCCGCTGCTCTTTGGCATGCTGTTCCAGCAGTTTTACAATGTGGTGGATATGGCGATCGTAGGAAAAACACTGGGATCTGAAAATCTGGCAGCGGTAGGAGCTACCGGATCGGTCAATTTTCTGATTCTTGGTTTCTGTATGGGTGTGTGCAACGGATTTGCCATACCGGTGGCGCAGAAGTTTGGTGCAAAAGATTATAAAGGCATGCGCCGTTTTGTTACAAACAGTGTGTGGCTATCCGTTGTTTTTGCTGTGGTTATGACAGTTGCAGTCTGTCTTTTGTGCCGGGATATCATGGTATGGATGCGTACGCCGGCAGACATTATTGACAGAGCATACAGTTACATTTTGGTGATTTTTCTTGGAATTCCGGTTACCTATCTGTACAATCTTTTGTCAGGTATTATGAGAGCTATGGGAGACAGCAAAAATCCGTTGATCTTTTTGGTCATTTCATCGGTATTAAATATTGCTTTTGATTTTATTGCTATCCTGGTATTCCATCTGGGCGTCACCGGTGCCGCTCTGGCTACGGTTTTGTCCCAGTTGATCTCAGGTCTGTGCTGTCTCTGGTTCATGAAAAAACGCTATGAACTATTGAAGATGGAGCCGGGGGACTGGAAACTCAGAGGCAGTCTGATTGGCCGCCTGTGCGGAATGGGAATCCCCATGGGACTGCAGTACTCCATTACTGCCATCGGCAGTGTCATCCTGCAGGCAGCAGTGAATGATCTGGGTTCTGTGGCAGTAGCGGCCATTTCTACCGGAAACCGGATCAGTATGTTTTTCTGCTGTCCGTATGATGCCATGGGATCTACCATGGCTACTTATGCGGGACAGAATCTGGGTGCCGGAAAACTGGAGCGTGTGGACAAAGGAATTTTTGCCAGCAGCGGAATCTGTCTGATTTACTCTGTAGCTGCGGCCGCCATTCTGATCTTGTTCGGAAAATTGTTTGCCGTTTTGTTTGTGGAACCACAGGCAACCCAGCTTATTGATATGATCGACCAGCTTTTGTTCTGGACCAGTGTATTTTATTTTCCGTTGGCACTGGTCAATATTGTGCGCTTTACCATACAGGGACTGGGCTTTGGAAAACTTGCCATTCTGGCAGGAGTATGTGAAATGATAGCCCGGAGCCTGGTAGGATTTTTCGCTGTTCCGGCTTACGGATATATAGCGGCCTGTCTGGCCAGTCCGGTAGCATGGATCCTGGCAGATGCTTTTTTGATCCCTACTTATTTTGGATGTGTGCGTTATCTTAGAAACCATGTATTGCGAAAGGAAGCAAATGAATGATTCGCTTGATTGCATTTGACCTGGATGGAACTTTATTAAACCAGGAAAAAAAGGTGGATCCTGTGACAAAGGATGCCTTGAACCGGCTGGCAGAGCAGGGAGTTTTTCTTATCCCTGCTACCGGACGGACCTACGGTGGATGCCGGGGAGTGCTGGAAGGGCTGCAGGGGATTCCCTATGTCATTACCTGTAACGGTGCCGGTATATATGACTGGCAGACAAAGCAGTGTGTGCACAGAGACTGTATGGAACTGGAAGATTATCTGCCTTTGCTGGCTGAACTGGATCAGCTTTCTTTGATGGCGGATTCTTTTGTGGACGGCGGTGCCTATATGAATGCGGCGAAAAAACCTATGATTGAAAGGTTAAATGTAAATCAGGAAACAAAAGATTACATATACAGTTCACGGACCATTGTAAAAGATCAGGTTGCAACCTTGAAAGAGCGGGGGATTCCTGTGGAAAAACTGACAGTGAATTTTATGGAGAATGAAAAAGGTCAGCGGATTGATTATGAACAGGCATGGGAAATCCTTCGTAAGTATCCTGCTTTTAATCCTGTTTCCGGCGGCATGAAAAACATCGAAGTTACGAAAAAAGGCGTGTCCAAGAAAACCGGTCTTGCCTGGGTCGGAAAGCAGTTAGGAGTTTCTCCGGAGGAAATGATGGCTTTGGGAGACAGCGGAAATGATGTAGATATGCTACGGTACGCCGGATTGGGCATTGCCATGGGAAATGCAGAAGAAATGGCTGTGGAAGCGGCAGATGAGACGACAGGAAGTAATACAGAAAATGGTATTGCCATGGCTCTGAAAAAACATGAAAGAGAGATTATCAATGGAAAAAGGCATGAAGATATTTGACTCAGAGAGAAAGATTATGGAAGAACTGTGGGACCGGGGAGAACTGCGGGCCAGCGAACTGGTGCAGATCCTTCATGATAAAACAGGCTGGAACCGCAACACCACTTATACCATTATCAAAAAATGTGTAGAGAAAGGTGCCATTAAGCGCATTGAGCCAAAATTCATGTGCAGGGCTATGGTGTCCAGAGAAGAAGTTCAGTATTATGATACAAAAGAATTGCTGCAAAACCTGTTCCAGGGAGACAAGGCGGCTTTGCAGCAGTTTATAGAAGAAAATTTCTGATTTAATTACGAGTTTTTACTTTGATATGCAAGGTTCGGTTTTGAAAACGGAGTGTTAAGGTAACCGGTTTCTTCCGAACCTTTTTTACATGAATGACTCCTTTGCGGGAAATGGTAACACAGGATTTGGAAGAACTTTTGCATGTTACCGGATACCGGGTAGGAGTTTTTTTCAGTTTTAACTTGACTGTCTGTCCTTTTTTCAGGGAAAGAGTCTTTCCTTCGGTGTAGTTTTTCTTTTTATAAGTTACTTTGAAGGATGTCTTTTTCAAAGAGCCTGCGGCCTGCTTTAACTGTGCATACCGGCGGTCAAAGGTAGTCTGGTTGATGGTACAGCCTCCCTTATACAAAGTTTTGTCCAGTAAGGTAGAAAATCCTTTTGGCAAAACCATTGTGGTGCCCCGGCGGTAGCCGTAATAACTAAGGGGATCACTGGATTTGCGGAAACTGTTCTGGATTTTTGCGATGCCGGCATCTGTTTTTACAGGAGCAAAGCTTTTTTCAAAAGCAGTCAGAGCCTGATGAAATTTTTTATAACTGGCAGTGGTATAATTTTTTTTCTTGTAGGAGGCCAGTTTTTTGTACTTGGTCACAGGTGCGTCTTTCGCAGTTATTTTGTGAAGAGTGAAGGTGTTGGCGTAGGTGTTTCCCTGGCTGTCATAAGTTTTGAGAGTTAAAGTGTTATCTGACACAGCCAGAGAAGAAAAAGTGGCGGTCAGGCGATTAGACCGCTCGGACACATAATACTGTCTGGAAGATGCCAGATTGTACATTTTGCTGCCGGAGGAACTTCCCAGGGACAGATATACGGTGCCGGAGGGGTTGGTAAGAGTAGTATTCTGACTGACAAAAGCGGTGCCGTCCAGCATAGGATAAGAACGACAGTAACTGTGGTCATGTCCGGAAAATACCAGATCAATCTTGAACTCGTCCATCAGGGGAGCCAGAAAAATCCGTGTATTGGCAGAGGTACGGTTGGAGTGGAGCGAACCGGAGCCATAGATGTCGTGGTGGAAAGCCACAATACGCCATTTGGCATCGGGGTAGGCTGTTACCGCTTCTTTCAACAGTTTGCGGTGGCTGGCCTGATTACGGTTGTTACTGTTTAATACGATAAACAAGGCACTGCCCCGGGAGAAATAATAGTCACAGCCGGCCGGAGTGGCACCGTAACCGCTCTGGGCATTTGGATTGTTGAAATGGTAACTGTAATCTGGGCCTTTGGTATCGTGGTTTCCGATGACAGTGGCAACCGGGAGAGAGCGGAGCACACCCGGATATAAAAATCCGGCATACTGCTGTTCCCGCAGTCCCTGGTCGCCGGTAGATGTCTTGTAATCTACCTGGTCGCCAAGACTTAAAAGAAATGATGCGTTAGGAACTTTTTTGAGAGCTGTGTTTAACACTTTATTCCAGCTGTAAGTATCGGCTGCCACATCTCCGGAGGCCCCGATCTGGCTGTCTCCGGCCAGCAGGAGTGTGAAATTGTCTTTTGCCGGAACGGTATAAGTGTGGGCAGAGGACCATACAGGAACGATGCTTGTCTGCTCATTGGTGACCCGGTAATAGTAAGTTTTTCCCGGTACAAGGGCATCCTGAACAGATACATGCTGTGCGCCGGAATAAGTGCTGGTACCGGTACTGCGGGAAATGGCTGTGGAAGTACCTGAAAAAAACCTGGCGTCGGAAAAATCCGGTTTGGTGCTGAGAGCCACCGCCGGGGTGGTACCTGTTTTGGCATACCAGGAAAAATTCAGAGATGCCAGATTGCTGCCGGGCGTTAAAACTACATTGGTGACAGAATCGTAATTAGTCTGATTCCAGGAAGAAAGCCATTTGGTGTAAGATGTATCGGTCTGGCTGTCTGCAAGAGAAACAGAGTATTCTTCGTCTACCTGGGCCTCACCAAAAGCAAAGGCATGGCTCTGAGGAACCATGGCAACGGAAAAAGCTGTCACCATGGCGAGGATGGTTTTTAAATGTATGTTCATAATGATCACTCCAAAGTTTGTTTTTTTCATTTAGTATAGTGCAAAAATGGGCAGGGTGCAAGACAGTGATAAAATAATGTTTTGTGCCTCTTGCCGGTTTTACTTGTTTCTTTTATAATCTATACTAATGTCAGATTTTTAGCAGGAGGTTACATTATATATGAGTGATAAGAAAAAAATCGTGGTTGTATTTCCGGGCGTTCATTACAGTCCGGACTGCCCTTTATTATATTATCCCGCCAGATTTTACAGCCAGCAGGGGTATGAGATTTTTCCCATCCATGACTATGGCGTAGAGGGAGAGGATGGTCTGGGAAGACTTTCGGAATATGCCATGGAAGCTGCCGGAAAAACGGAGAGAAAACTGTCAGAAATTTCATGGGATCAATATGAAAAGGCTGTTTTCCTTGAAAAAAGCGTGGGAACCGTTATTGGAATGGAAGTGGAAGACCGGTTGAAAAAGCAAGGAATCCAGACTGAGATCCACCATGTGGCATTGACACCGATTCAGGAGACGATACCGTATCTGAACAAGGGACGCCGCATTGACTATATGGTAACCGGAACGAAAGATACCTTTCTGACCGATGACACACTGGAGAAAACCTGTGTCAGAGAAGGAATCTCCCTGGACCGGATTGAAGGAGTAGGCCATCGTCTGGAAGGAACCAGAGACATAAAAGAAAGCCTAAAAATTTTGTCCCACATATTAGACAAGTTGGTGTGAAGCTAGGGTTGATTTTTTCACCAAAATAGATTATGATGTAATTAAGTTCCATATGACTGGCGGAAGTGGGAGCACCCACAGGGAGTATGGAGAAATTGATAGCCGACCGCCTGGGCACCTTTTAGTTAAGGTCGTCTGGGCGGCCGGTTTTTTTGTGACTAAAGTACAAACAAAGGAAGTGAGGAAACAGTATGAACAAAATTTCATTGGAAAATGAGTTAAAGAACAATGCCTATCCAGGAAGAGGAATTGTGATCGGTAAGACACCGAATGGCAAATATGCTGTAACAGCTTATTTCATCATGGGACGAAGTGAGAACAGCCGTAACCGTGTATTTGTTACCGAAGGCGAAGGAATCCGTACACAGGCGTTTGATCCATCCAAATTAAGTGATCCAAGTCTGATCATTTATGCACCGGTCCGGGTGCTGGGCAACAAGACTATCGTGACTAACGGAGATCAGACAGATACGATCTATGAGTTGATGGACAAGCAGCAGACTTTTGAACAGGCACTGAGAACCAGAGAGTTTGAGCCGGATGGTCCGAATTATACACCTCGTATTTCTGGTGTGATGCACATTGAAGATGGCAAGTATAACTACGCCATGAGTATTTTGAAAAGCAACAACGGAGATCCGTCTTCCTGCAACCGCTACACATTTGCTTACAGTGATCCGGCAGCGGGAGAAGGCCATTTTATCCATACTTATATGCAGGATGGAGATCCACTGCCAAGTTTTGAGGGAGAACCAAAACTGGTAGAGATTCCGGATGATATGGAAAGTTTTGCCAATATGCTCTGGGAGAGCCTGAATGAGGACAATAAAGTATCTTTGTTTGTCCGCTATATTGAGATTGAAACCGGAAAATATGAAACCAAGATCATTAACAAAAACAAATAGGAGGCACTTATGAAAGAGTTAGAATTAAAGTATGGATGTAACCCAAACCAGAAACCATCCCGGATTTATATGCAGGATGGCAGTGAACTGCCGATCCAGGTATTGAATGGCAAACCGGGTTATATTAACTTCCTGGATGCGTTTAATGGATGGCAGCTTGTGAAAGAACTGAAGAAGGCAACCGGACTTCCGGCAGCTACTTCTTTCAAACATGTATCTCCGGCCGGTGCAGCAGTAGGCCTGCCGTTGACAGAGACAGAAGCAAAGATCTACTGGGTAGACGATCTGGGAGAACTGACACCACTGGCAGCTGCTTATGCAAGAGCAAGGGGCGCTGACCGCATGTCTTCCTATGGAGATTTTATTTCCCTTTCAGATGTGTGTGATGTATGTACCGCTAAAATGATCAAAAGAGAGTTTTCTGATGGAATCATTGCACCTGGATACGAGCCGGAAGCACTGGAAATTTTGAAAGAAAAGAAAAAAGGTGCTTATGCTATCATCCAGATCAATCCAGAGTATGTACCGGCACCGATCGAGCATAAAGAAGTATTTGGTGTTACATTTGAACAGGGAAGAAATGAACTGAACATTGATGACGATTTCTTCTCCAAAGTAGTGACAAAGAATACAGAAATCCCTGAGTCTGCCAAAGTAGATATGGCTATTGCCATGATCACACTGAAGTATACACAGAGTAACTCTGTATGTTTTGTTAAAAATGGTCAGGCCATTGGTATCGGAGCAGGACAGCAGTCACGTATTCATTGCACCCGTCTGGCAGGACAGAAGGCAGATAACTGGCTTCTCCGTCAGTCTCCACAGGTTCTGAACCTTCCATTCAAAGAGGGAATGAAGAGAGCAGACCGTGACAATGCCATCGATCTTTACATTGGTGAGGATTATATGGATGTGCTGGCAGACGGCCAGTGGGAAAGAGTATTTACGGAAAAACCACCTGTCTTTACAAAAGAGGAAAAAGAAAAGTGGTTAAAAGAGTATGCAAAAGATGTTACTCTGGGCTCAGATGCCTTCTTCCCATTCAGCGATAATATCGACAGAGCATACCGTAGCGGTGTAAAATATGTGGCACAGCCTGGCGGATCTATCCGGGATCAGGATGTGATCGATGCCTGCGACAGACATGGTATGGCAATGTGCTTTACGGGTCTTCGTCTGTTCCATCACTAAAATAAAAGCAAGTTTTTATTAAGAATGCTTAAAAAGAAAAAAGTTCCTTCGTTTTTGGGGAATAATAACATGGATTGTTATTGTTTCCAATGAGGGGACTTTTTCTTTTTATGGAAGAAAGATCCGGTATTAAAATTCCTTGAGTTCTTGACAACTTACAGGAGTTAGTATATACTAACTAAAGTAAGGAAAATTGTTGATAAGTTTTGTCAGATAAATAAATGACTTTGAAAGTGAGGTTTATATGCAAAAAGATTTAGTAATAGAGAAATTGAGAGAACAAGGATGTCGCATTACCAAGCAGCGCCGTATGCTTTTAGATATAATTCTGGAGGAAGAGTGCAGCTGCTGCAAGGAAATTTATTATAAAGCAGTGAAGATCGATCCCTCTATTGGAACGGCCACGGTATACCGTATGATCAATACATTAGAGGAAATTGGAGCAATCAGCCGTAATACGATGTATCACATTGCGTGTAGTGATAAATGTGCTGAGAATCCACACTGCCGCATTGAACTGACGGATGGCACAAAACTGCAGCTGGATACCAGCCAGTGGCATGAAATCGTGCGTCTGGGATTAAAAGCCAGTGGCTTCCGGAGTGATGCACCGGTGAAAGAACTCCAGTGGGAGACAGTGCAGACCTGAAATGAAAAAAATATAAAATTTTTACGAACTCTGCTTTTAATTATTGATAAAATGTGTTATTATATACGCAAGAAGTGATGGGGGATAACCGATGAAATGACGACAAGTTTTATTCGGTTATTTTTCGTTCATAAAATCAATGAAAAAACAACAGAGGGGGAGCTAGACATGTTGAAAATTCAGGATTTTTGCGATATGAATAAGTTTGAGAGTATTATGGATGCCTGGGCAAAAAGTACAGGTCTGGCAACGGTAGCGGTAGGATCTGATGGAGAGTACATCAGCAAGTGTTACAATTTTACAGAATTTTGCATTGATATAACGAGGGGGTCCGTTGAGGGGCTTCGCCGCTGTACAAAATGTGATCAGGAAGGGAAAGGCGTGTACAGTTGTCACGCAGGCTTGGTTGATTTTGGTATTCCGATCACATTGAAAGATGGTACAGTTCTTGGAAGTGTAATCGGGGGCCAGGTACTTCCTGAACATCCGGATGAGGACAAGTTCAGAGAGGTAGCCAGAGAGATTGGTGTGGATGAAGACAAATATATTGAGGCGTTGAAGAAAGTCAATGTTCGTACGAGAGAAGAAATTGAGGCATCTGCCAATTTACTGGGAGATGTGATTAATATGTTTGTCCGTTCCAGTTACCAGGAAAAAGTGAACCAGTCACTGATCAATAACAAACAGGAAGGCATTGCCAAGGCAGCAGAGCAGATTGCATCAGCCAATACCAGTACATCTAAGATTGCGGATTACAGCCGCAAGCAGAACATGTTGGCGTTGAACGCATCGATTGAGGCAGCCAGAGCCGGAGAGAGCGGAAGAGGTTTTGCGGTAGTTGCTACAGAAGTGCAGAAACTGGCAGAAGGAATGGCGGTTGTCAGCAAGGAGATCACAGCTGAGTTGAATGCATTGACAGAGACGATTGATCAGTTAAATGAAGCATAAGAACAATAAAACAGAAAGCCAGTATCTAACGGTATGCAGGAGTCGTGGATATTGGCTTTTTTTTGTTGACGGTAGGAAGAGAATGAGTTACAATTCTAATTAGAGTTAAATAACAGCAAGAAAGGAGGGTATAAAGTGGCGGAAATACAGTCTTCTTTTAGGCGGGTTGAGAAAAAATTTGTGCTGACAGAGAAAGAGTATGAGATACTTCTTCCGGTGATCACACAGCATATGGTTTCAGATCAATACGGTGAATATACGATCTGCAATATTTACTATGATACGGATTCTTATGAGTTGATCCGAAAATCCATTGAAAAGCCTGTTTATAAAGAAAAATTCAGAGTGCGCAGTTATGGGGTGCCTTCTGATACAGACATGATCTTTGCTGAGATCAAGAAGAAGTACAAAGGCGTTGTTTACAAGAGACGAGTGGCAGATGAATACACAAAAGTGAGTGCATTTGTCCGAAACGAAGATCCGCTGGAACAAGATTTTCAGATCCAGAATGAGATCAAGAACTTTATGGATCGGTATCATCCGGTGCCCAAGGTATTTATTGCCTATGACCGGACTGCCTTTGCGGGCAGAGAGGGAGAAGATATTCGTGTTACTTTTGACCGGAACATCCGTTTTCGCACAGATCATCTGGATCTGCGGGAAGGGGACCAGGGAGAACTGGTATTATCAGAGAAGAGAGTTATCATGGAAGTGAAAGTGCCAGGAGCTATTCCCCTTTGGCTTGTAAAAGAATTAAGCAAAAACCATGTGTATTCGGGTTCTTTTTCAAAATACGGAACCTGTTACAAAAATTTTATTTTACATCAAGTATTTGAGAAAGGAAAACAACAAAATGAACCAGTTTATGAATAGTATTTTGACGACACCGTTACAGCTTACCACTTTGATCACTTTGCTGGCCACAGCAATGATACTGGGAGTGCTGACAGCTCTGGTATTTATGTTCCGATGCCAGCATACAACCAGTTATGGGATCGCATTGGCGCTTCTGCCTATGGTGGTGTGTCTCGTGATCATGCTTGTCAATGGAAATATAGGTGCGGGAATTGCCGTAGCTGGCTCTTTTGCGCTGGTGCGTTTTCGAAGCGTACCGGGAACGGCCAGAGAGATAGCAGCGGTATTTACAGCAGTAGCCATCGGTCTTTCCCTGGGGATGGGCTACATTGGTGTGGCTGTGGTATTCTTTATATTCGCAGCGGTGTTTGTACTTGTTTTAACATTGCTGAATTTTGGCGGGGACAGCCGGTCGGAGAAGGTTTTAAAAATCACGGTTCCGGAGGATTTTGATTATAATGGATTGTTTGATGATCTTTTGAATGAATACACAATCAGTTACCGTTTGAAGAAGATCCGTACCACCAACATGGGAACCATGTTTGAATTGCAGTACATAGTCTGCTTCAAAGAGTTGCAGATAAAAAAAGAGTTTTTCGATGAAATACGCACAAGAAACGGCAACTTAAATGTGATTGTAGATGATGTAATGGAAAGAGAATCGTTGTGATTGATAAAAAATATCAACAGACTTCCCGGAATTGAAAAAGGAAATGTAATGTGGTATACTGAAACTAGTTAGAAGAAACTAACTAATAATTATTGTGCCGCATAAAGGGATTGACCGGTATTCTTCTCAGAGTACCGGCTTTTCTTTTATAGGGGGAAAGGATGAAAAGTATGTTTATGGAAATACAGGGCCTGAAAAAAAGTTTTGGGTCAGGCAGTAACAAGGTAACTGTTTTGAAGGGAATTGACTTTTCTCTGGAACGGGGAGAGTTCTGTGTTTTGCTTGGACCATCCGGTTCCGGTAAATCGACTCTGTTAAATATTGTCGGAGGAATTGATACACCGGATCAGGGAGCAGTCATAGTAAATGGCGAGAAAATGGCCGATATGACAGAAAAAACATTGACAAAATACCGGAGAAATCATCTGGGATATGTATTTCAGATGTACAATCTGATCCCGAATCTGAATGTACAGGAGAATATAGAAGTGGGAGCCTATCTCAGTGATGATCCACTGGATGTAAACGAACTGATGCACACCCTTGGGTTATATGAACACCGCCACAAAATGCCAAATCAGTTGTCGGGAGGGCAGCAGCAGCGGACCAGTATTGGAAGAGCCATCGTAAAAAATCCGGATATCCTTTTGTGTGACGAACCGACGGGAGCTCTGGATTATAACACATCCAAGGAAATTCTTTCCCTTATTGAGAAGGTCAATCAGACCTATGGAAACACAGTTATCATGGTAACTCATAATGACGCCATAAAAAATATGGCGGATCGTGTGATCCGCCTTCGTGATGGAATGATCCGGAAAAACTATATCAATGAAAATAAAATTCCGGCTTCCGATCTTGAGTGGTAATTCTGCCCGTTCTATTCTTTTAAGGCATCGGTCATTGGCACTTTGCGTATCTTTCGCATTTGTGCCAGGGCGATGATACTGTAAGCGGCCATGGTTAAGAAAAATGCTTTCACATAAATATCCGGTGTCATCCGGAACGGAATCCAGCCGTTATAATCTTTTAACATCACCACAAATAATTTTGATAAAAGCAAAGTAACTGTACCATAACTGATCAAAACAGACAGCAGCACCATGATGCTGGTTGCCATGAGGTACAATCCACCGATCTCAGGAGATGAGTATCCTAAAATCTTACAAAGAGAGATGGATAAAGCGTTTTTCTCCAAGATCAGTTTAGTAAGAAGATACACAACCAAAAGGAACAGTGCGATGGCAAAAATATTTACCAGATGGAATATACCTCCCATGGATACCATTAACTGGTCGGACATTTTGGTTATGTCTGCCTGGGTAATGGTGGAGTATATTTTATCCGGAGCCAGATCATCCAATGGCACATTGCTTAAATAGGCGTTGTAATAATCGTCTTCTTCGTCAAATAAGTCGCAGTAGTAATCTTTGGACATGTATATGTCAATGGAAGTAGGCGCTTCGTGGATTCCTGCAACTTCAAGTTCGTATAAGATACTGGTGTATGGCTTTTTGATGGTTACGGTATCACCTACCGATAATTGGTATTTTTCGCTGTAGCCACTGGAGATATAGACCCCTTCTTTTGGGAAATTTTCCTTGAAGTAACGGCTGTTCTGAGAGATGCCGTAAACAGATACGGATTCCGGAAGATAGCCGTTACTGTGGGTTTTAAAAGAAGAGACAGCCAAAGCTTCAGCCTCCTTGTTTTTCGTTTTTACCTCACTTTTTAACATATATTCATATTTGGCCGGCATCGCCTGTACTGCCATATCGGAAACCTGACTCAGAAGAGGAGACAGAAGTAGTCCGAAAAGAAGCAAAACACTGGAAAGTAAAATACCAAAGAACAAGGTAACATAGCTTCCGGCATTCTGCAAAATAATACGGATACGGAACCGGTGGATAAATCCAATATTAGGAAGACGCAGTGATTTGGTCTGTTTTCCTTTTTTCAGATCTTTCCGGATAAACTGAAGCGGAGACAGTTTTAGTTTGCGGTATAAGGTTATGCTTGTAATGGCTAACATCAGAAGAATCGGAACGATGGTCGTGCGCACAAATGCGTCAGCGTTCCAGTGGGTGGTGTAAGATAACAAACTGTAACTGCCGTAATACATATCGACGATTATGTATTTAAATACCGTGTAGCCAAGGATGTTGCCGATGATAGCGCCAGCCAATGTGATGAATACCGGTGTGGTAATATACTGGCGGAACAGTTCCATACGGCTGTAGCCGGAGGCACGCAGCGTGCCGATGACAGAGGCTTCTTTCGTAATGGTATGGCTGATGGTTACACCGAAGATAAAGGCCATGATAGCGATGAGAATGTATAAAAGAACTATCATCATGGTGCTGTCGCCTCCGATATCATCTTTGGCGAAGGTAAGGGCACTGTTTAAATATCTTGGAACAAACTGGTCCAGATCGTTGTCTTCAGATAAAAGACCCAGATAACTGCCAAGGGCGTTGGAACCGCCCTTTTCCATAATGGATTTATTAAGAGTTTCGGCCAGGTCATCAGATTTCTCTTTCTCATGGGCTTCATCTGCCGGGGTGCCGTTATTATAAAACCATGCATAGTTATAGGTAAGAGTTTTGTCCGGTATAGAATCAAATTCACCATCTGCTACCAGGGCAATGGTAAAGTTGATGGCGTCAAACATCAATTCAGTATTGTTTTCGAACATGGCACTGTAGTCGCTGAGAGCAATGTAACCGGTGATGGTGTATGTAATGTGATCTAGTTTTATGCTGCTTCCTACGGACAGGTTATTGTTGACAGCGTACATCCGGTCGATGACGATTTCATTTTTCCCGGCAGGCAGGCGGCCCTCTAGCAGACAGGCCTTGTTAAAACGAGAACGATCCCGGAAGATTCGCACTGTTTTTCTTTTTTGATCTGAGCCTGTGTAATGCTTTTCTGTATAGTAGTCCTTTTCGACTGTTACATCTTTCTTTTCCAACTTTTGGATCAAATCCTTGTCTGCTTCCTGTTTCAGTACAAAATGACCATTTTCTATATTATATTTTTGATAGCTTTCATCGTAAGTTGCTAACATGCTGTGGGATGCTACCAGATCCCCGGAAACAAATCCGATCGTAAGGATCATGAAGAGAAAAATGACGCTGTACTTTCCAAAGTCAGATCGTAATTCTCGCAGGATCCTGCGGTTTAATGGATTCCTCATAAAGACCTCCCCGAATTAGATTTAGTGGTTAGAAACAACTAACTGCTTCTTTATACTATAGCAGAAATCGAAAAAAAAGCAAAGAAATTAGTGAGAAAGTGTATCAATAAGCCTGTGGACAGACAGGGTCAGACGAGACAAAAAAAATCCACAAAATTTTTGCTTTTTTTGCTTGAAATAAATGAGGTAAAGTGTTACGATAATGACGTAAGTAAACGAAAGTAGAAAGTAAAAAAGAAGGAGGCTAATAAAAAAATGGCAGACTTTAAAGAATGGGAAGGTTTCGAAGGTACTATCTGGAAAGATGAAGTAAATACAAGAGACTTTATCCAGAAGAATTATGTTCCATATGATGGAGACGAAAGCTTCTTAGCAGACCCAACAGATGCAACAGACAAGCTTTGGGGAGAATTACAGAAATTGCAGAAAGAAGAGCGTGCTAAAGGCGGCGTTCTTGACATGGAGACAGAGGTTGTAACAGGATTGACAGCTTATGGCCCTGGATACATTAATGAGGATATGAAAGACCTGGAGCAGGTTGTTGGTCTTCAGACTGATAAACCACTGAAGAGAGCATTTATGCCTTATGGTGGTATCAAGATGGCTCAGCAGGCTTGTACAACTTATGGATATACACCAAATCCTAAATTTGACAAGATCTTTAATGAATATCACAAAACTCATAATGCAGCAGTGTTTGATGCATACACACCTGAGATGAAAGTTGCTCGTCACAGCCACATCGTTACAGGACTTCCTGACACATATGGCCGTGGACGTATCGTAGGCGATTATCGTCGTGTGGCTCTGTATGGTATTGATTACCTGATCGAGCAGAAAGAGTATGACAAAGCAAACTGTGGCTGTGGCGTTATGACAGATGATGTAATCCGTCTTCGTGAAGAACTGGCAGAGCAGATCCGTGCTTTGAAAGGCATGAAAGAAATGGCTAAATCTTATGGATTTGATATTTCTAAGCCGGCTAAGAATGCAAAAGAAGCTGCTCAGTGGTTGTACTTTGGATATCTGGCAGCCGTTAAGACTCAGAATGGTGCTGCTATGAGTGTTGGTCGTGTATCTACATTCCTTGATATCTATATTGAGAGAGACTTGAAGAACGGCGTGCTCACAGAGAAAGAAGCTCAGGAGATTATCGACCATATGACAATGAAATTCCGTATGGTTAAGTTCGCTCGTATCCCTTCATACAACCAGTTGTTCTCAGGAGATCCTGTATGGGCTACACTGGAAGTTGCAGGTATTGGTATGGATGGTCGTTCTATGGTTACAAAGACAGACTATCGTTTCCTGCACACATTGGAGAACATGGGACCTTCACCGGAGCCAAACCTTACAGTACTTTATTCTTCAGCATTGCCTGATTCATTCAAGAAGTATGCTGCACACATTTCTATTACAACAAGTTCTATCCAGTATGAGAATGATGATGTAATGAAACCTGTTTGGGGCGATGATTATTCAATCTGCTGCTGTGTATCTGCTACACAGACTGGTAAAGAGATTCAGTTCTTTGGAGCTCGTGCTAACCTTGCGAAAGCTATGCTTTATGCAATCAACGGTGGTGTAGATGAGAAAGAGTTCAACCAGGTTGGACCTAACTACGCACCTATCACAAGTGAGTATATCACTTATGAAGAGTTTATGCCGAAATATGACAAGATGCTTGACTGGCTGGCAAGTTTGTATGTAAATGTATTGAACTTGATTCAGTATATGCATGACAAATATTACTATGAAGCAGCTGAGATGGCTTTGATCGATACAGATGTTCGTAGAACATTTGCAACAGGAATCGCAGGATTCTCACATTGTATCGATTCTATCAGTGCTATTAAGTACGCAAAAGTTAAGGCAATCCGTAACGAAGATGGATTGGTAGTTGACTTTGAGACAGAGGGAGACTTCCCTAAATATGGTAACGATGATGATCGCGCAGATGAGATCGGTGTATGGCTTCTTAAGACTTTCCTTACAAAGATCAAAAAGAACCACACATATCGTGATTCTGAGCCTACAACATCTATCCTTACAATCACATCTAATGTGGTTTACGGTAAAGCTACTGGTGCATTGCCAGATGGTAGAAAAGCATTTACTCCATTTGCTCCTGGTGCTACACCAAGTTATGGCGCAGAGCAGAATGGTTTGGTTGCAGGTTTGAACTCTGTAGCTAAGATTCCTTATCACTGGGCTTTGGATGGTATTTCAAATACTCAGACAATCAACCCAGATGCATTGGGTCACTCTGAAGAAGAGCGTGTTCAGAACTTGAAACAGGTTCTTGACGGATACTTTGATCAGGGAGCTCATCACTTGAATGTAAATGTATTCGGTAAAGAGAAACTCTTGGATGCTCAGAAACATCCTGAGAAAGAAGAGTACGCTAACTTTACAATCCGTGTATCCGGTTATGCGGTTAAATTCATTGACTTGACAGAGGAGCAGCAGAACGATGTTATCTCCAGAACTTGTCATGCATCACTGTAATGAGTAACAAAGGAAGAATACATTCTTTAGAAACCTTCGGCCTGGTTGACGGGCCGGGGGTTCGTTACGTTATATTCCTGCAAGGATGTCGGATGCGATGTCAGTATTGCCACAATCCTGAGACCTGGACGATGGATGTAGGAAATGGAGTAGGCGTAGGTGAATTTACAGCTGAAGAGGCGTTCAAAAAGGCCGTACGTTATAAACCTTATTGGAAAGACAATGGGGGAATTACCGTAAGTGGTGGAGAGCCTTTGCTTCAGATTGACTTTGTCATTGAACTGTTTACACTGGCGAAAGACCAGGGGATTCACACCACGCTGGATACCAGTGGAAATCCTTTTTCAGATGCGCCGGAGTTTATGGAAAAGTTTGATCGTCTTATGGAAGTGACAGATTTGTTCATGTTGGATATAAAAGAAATGGACGAGTCAAAACACAAGAAACTGACGGGACACACCAACCAGAATATTATCGCCATGGGTGATTATATTTCCTCTCACGGTGGTGCTATGTGGGTACGCCACGTATTGGTTCCAGGGCTTACCGATGACGATGAAGGGCTGAAGGCGTTGAAAACGAAACTGGATCAGTGGGGAGATTGTGTGGAAAGAGTTGAGATTCTGCCATATCACACACTGGGATTGGCCAAGTGGAAAAAGTTAAATATTGATTATCCTTTGGATGGAGTCAGAGTTCCGACACAGGAAGAAGTGGCTCACGCAGAAGAGATGCTGGGAATCCAAAAGTAAATTGAAAAAACACTGAGTTTCATGTATAATGAGATTCAGTGTTTTATTATTTTTATATGGAGGATGAAAGAAAATGAGTTCAATTAATACGAAATGTGTTCAAGGGGGATATACACCGGGAAATGGAGAACCGAGACAGATACCAATCATTCAGTCAACGACATTTAAATATGATACCAGTGAAGCGATGGGACGGTTATTTGATTTGGAGGATTCAGGATATTTTTATACAAGACTGCAGAATCCAACCAACGATACTGTGGCAGCTAAGATCGCTGAACTGGAAGGTGGTACGGCGGCTATGCTTACTTCTTCCGGCCAGGCTGCAAACTTCTTTGCTTTGTTTAACATCTGTGAGTGCGGAAGCCACATTGTAGCGTCTTCTTCTATTTATGGCGGAACATTTAATCTTATTGATGTTACTATGAGAAAAATGGGAATCGATGTGACTTTTGTAAGTCCGGATGCAACGGAAGAAGAGTTAAATGCTGCCTTCAAGGAAAATACAAAAGTCGTATTTGGAGAGACGATTGCCAATCCGGCATTAACAGTACTGGATATTGAAAAATTTGCTAAGGCAGCCCATGATCACGGCGTACCATTGATCGTGGACAACACATTCCCAACACCGGTTAATTGCCGCCCGTTTGAGTGGGGAGCAGATATCGTTACCCATTCTACCACCAAATATATGGATGGACATGGTGCAGCAGTAGGAGGTGCCATTGTAGACTCCGGGCGTTTTGACTGGATGGCACAGAAAGAAAAATTCCCTGGTCTATGTACACCGGATGAATCATATCATGGAATTACCTATGCTGAAAAGTTCGGCAAAGAGGGAGCCTTTATTACCAAGTGCACAGCTCAGTTAATGAGAGACTTTGGATGTATTCAGTCTCCACAGCATGCATTTATCCTAAACCTGGGCCTTGAATCTCTTCATGTGAGAATGCCGAGACATGTGGAAAATGGCCAGGCCATAGCAGAATTTTTAGAGAAGCAGCCTCAGGTAGCAAGTGTCAGTTATCCGGGACTGAAAAGCAGTCCATATTATGAACTGGCTCAGAAATATATGCCACAGGGCGGATGTGGTGTGGTTTCCTTTGAATTAAAAGGTGGCAGAAAAGCTGCGGAGGCATTTATGAAACGGCTGAAACTGGCAGCTATTGAAACTCATGTGGCAGATGCAAGAACCTGCTGTCTGAATCCGGCGACTTCTACCCACCGTCAGATGAATGATGAACAGCTGGCAGCAGCAGGAATCCCAGCAGGATTGGTTCGCATATCTTGCGGATTAGAGGACAAAGAGGACCTCATTGCAGATCTGGCTCAGGCGTTGGATTTTGACTAAAAAGACAGGAGAAATATGGGGAATATAATTGATTATGTAAAGGAAGAAATGAGAAAGGCAGATGAAAAGCCTTTCTCTGAGGTGGACAGTCTGGTATTGTGCCAGTTTTCTTATTTACTATTTGATGGAATTGTTCCTGGCTTTGAACAAGAGTGTGGAAAGACAACCGTCAAAGATTTGTACAAGGCAGAGTTTTTTTCTACTATTTTCCCAGATAACGGATCCAGAAAAGAAAATCAGCAGTTGTTGTTGGCCATGGCTGCCAGTCCCAGATTTCGTGATATGGCACTGTGTCATTATGTGAATGAGACGGATGCGGCTGCAGAAAAGCAGTTTGCAGCCATTACCATCACAGTGGATGAAGATACAAAGTATGTGGCATTCCGAGGGACTGACAGTACGCTGGTGGGCTGGAAAGAAGATTTTAATATGGCCTATATCACACCGGTGCCGGCTCAGCAGACTGCCAAAGAGTATGTGGAAAAGACAGCTGGTCAGTGGCAGGGAAAACTGTGGCTGGGAGGACACTCCAAAGGAGGAAATCTGGCTGTATACGCCGGGATTCATGCAGAGGAAAACGTGCGTGGACAGATTGAACGAATATATTCCCATGATGGTCCGGGCATGAATGAACAGATCATTGCTTACAGTTACTATCAGGAGATGGCAGGACGCATCCGGAAGACGATTCCCGGATTTTCTGTGATCGGTACGCTCCTTGGTCAGCAGGAGATAAGCAAAGTGATCAAAAGTGACGGTGTGGGGATTTTACAGCACAATCCATTTAACTGGGTTGTAGAAAAGGGGGAATTTGTGCCGCTGCCCGGACTGAATAAAACGGCAGAACTGCTTGATCAGAAGATTGATAACTGGGTCAGCGGTATGACAACTGAAGAGAGGGAAGAGTTTGTGAATAAACTGTTTTCGGTTATCTCAGAGGCTGAAAACTTAAACGGAATTGGTGAAAACTGGCGGGATGAATTTGGAAGGATTGCAAAAAAATTATTGATTCCATAGGAAGGATGAGGATGTATGTCAGAGGCAGTAAGGCAGATGTTGGATAAAAATCTGGAAGTGGTGTTGGAATTTTTGATGCCCGTAAGACTGATCAGTGTGGCCATTGTAATTGTTGTGGCCTTTGTATTGTGGAAGATCATCCGCAAATATATAAAAAAGAGCCTGGATAAAACCGAAGAAGACGAAGGAAAAAAACAGACCATTATCCGGCTGACGGCAGCAGCCATCCGGGATGTGATCATTTTATTTGTCATTGTCATTGTACTGCAGATCTACGGAGTCAATGTGACTTCCATGGTAGCAGGTCTTGGAGTGATTGGTATTGTGGTAGGTCTGGCACTGCAGGATATTATGAAAGATTTTATTATGGGATTTAATATTTTGTGGTCCAATTTTTATTCCATCGGAGATGTGATCCAGTACCAGGATGTAGTGGGTACGGTGGTTCATTTTGACATCAAGATCACGAAAATAGAAGATCTTAATACTGGAAATCTGGTGACGGTTTCTAACCGGAATATTACACAGATCCAGAAAATATCCGACTGGCAGGATATTTTTGTATCTTTTGCATATGGTGTGCCATTAACAGTCATGGAAGAAACCATGGATACTTTGATTGAAAGGATAGGCAAAATCCCGGAGGTCAAAGAATGTTCCAAACAGGGAACGGATGAACTGGCAGATTCATCGATCAATATGAGACTGCGTCTGTTTTCCAATCCGGGTATTAAGGGCGTGGTGCGCCGTAAGGCAGTAAGAGAAATCCAGGTGCTTTTTGAAGAAAAAGGACTGGAGATACCATTTAAGCAGATGGATGTACATGTAGTATCATAAAGAACGAGAGCGAGGGAGTTTATTTGGAAGAATTAAAAGTCGGCAAAAAGAATATCTGTATTGGTCTGCTGGCGCATGTAGATGCAGGAAAAACAACTTTGTCAGAGGAAATGCTTCACAGGACCGGTGTGCTTGAGCAGGCCGGACGGGTAGACAAGGGAAATACGTTTCTGGATACTTATGAACTGGAAAAAAGCAGGGGAATAACGATCTTTTCCAAGCAAGCCGTGTTTGAATGGAATGAAATACAATTTACTATGCTGGATACTCCGGGACATGTGGATTTTTCCGCAGAAATGGAGCGGACATTGCAGGTGCTGGACTATGGGATTCTGGTGATCAGTGCCATGGACGGTGTGCAGGGGCATACTATGACTTTGTGGCAGCTGTTGAAAAAACATGAGATCCCCTGTTTCATTTTTGTAAATAAGATGGATCAGCCGGGGGCAAAAAAACAGGAAATCCTGGGAAAACTTAGGACAGAATTGTCTGAGGGAATTGTGGATTTTGACACGGAAGACGATGCGGACCGGTATGAAAGCATTGCCCTGTGCGACGAAGAGGCTCTGGAGCAGTTTTTGGAACAAGAGAAGGTGGATGTTTGGACGGTACAGAAACTTCTGTGTAAACGCAAAATTTTCCCGTGCTTTTTCGGATCGGCACTGCAGGGGTATGGTGTGGAGAAACTACTGGATATCATGGCAGAACTGGTGGAAGAAAAGCCTTATGGAGAAGAGTTTGGGGCGAGAGTTTTCAAGATTACGAGAGATGCAAAAGGAAACCGCCTGACCCATGTAAAAATAACAGGGGGCTCATTAAAGGCCAGAGAAGAAATCTCCGACAGGGCAAAAACATGGAGCCAGAAAGTAAATGAGATCCGTATATATTCCGGTGAAAAGTACAAAGCGGTACAAAAGGCGGAAGCAGGAATGATATGTGCCCTGACCGGCCTGACAGAGACGCGGGCAGGGGAAGGACTGGGAAAAGAAATAGATGGGGAACTGCCGCTGCTGGAACCGGTACTTACCTATCGTATCGCACTGCCGGAGAAAGTGGCACCGGCTGTTATGCTTCCCAAACTCCGTATGTTGGAAGAAGAGGAACCACAGTTACATATTGTGTGGGATGAAAAAAATCAGGAGATCCAGGTCCAGGTAATGGGGGATGTCCAGATCGAAATATTGCAGCATGAGATCAAACAGCGTTTTGGGATCGATACGGCATTCGATGCCGGCGCTATTGTCTACAAAGAGACGATAAAGACTACGGTCCATGGGGCAGGGCATTTTGAACCGCTGCGCCACTATGCAGAAGTACATCTTCTTATGGAACCGGGGGAAGCCGGCAGCGGCATTACGGTAGAGAGCCGGTGCAGTGAAGATATGCTGGACAAAAACTGGCAGCGGCTGATCTTTACCCACATTTTGGAAAAAGAGCACAAGGGAGTGCTTACCGGCAGTACGCTCACCGATGTGAAAATAACACTGATGGGCGGACGAGCCCACTTAAAACATACAGAAGGCGGAGACTTCCGTCAGGCCACCTATCGTGCTGTGCGGCAGGGGCTGATGCAGGCAGAATCCGTACTTTTGGAGCCTTATTATCACTATCAGTTAGAGGTGCCGGATGAAATGATGGGGCGGGCGATGACGGATCTGGAACAGATGCAGGCATCTTTTGAACTGGATCAAAGCAGATCCGGAACCACGAAAATAGAGGGAGACGCTCCGGTAGCGCGGATGAGAAATTATGCCAGGGAGGTAACTGCCTATACGAGAGGACAGGGGAAATTTTCCTGTGTGCCGGCAGGCTACCATCCATGTAAAGAGCCGGATCAGATCATAGAAAAAATAGGATATGATCCGGAAAGAGATGTGGAAAATCCATCCTCGTCTGTTTTCTGCGCTCACGGATCCGGGTATTATGTACCCTGGGATCAGGTTATGGAGCATGCCCATGTAACGGTGGAAAAAACCGGAGAAAAGAAGAAGGAAGAAGAGGTCCTGCCACAAGAGGCTGCACAGAGGGAAGAAATCTGGCTGGGAGTGGATGAGATTGACGCCATCCTTGCCCAGGCCTCTTCGTCAAACCGAAAAAGCAGTCCCATTTCTCACAAGGGCATATCGGCCAAGAGGACCCGTTCTGTCAGACAAAAGCCGGAAGGACTGCAAAAACCGGCGAGACCTGTCCAGAAAAAGGAAAAATTTATGTTGGTTGACGGATACAATATATTGTTTGCATGGGAAGAACTGGCACAGCTGGCTGCCCGTAATATAGATTCTGCCAGAGGAAAACTTATGGATATCCTTTGCAATTATCAAGGATATCTGGGAATCCATCTGATCCTTGTTTTTGATGCCTACCGGGTGCAGAATCATGCCACGGAGTCCATTCAGTATCACAATATTACTGTGGTTTATACCAAAGAGGCAGAAACGGCAGATCAGTATATCGAAAAGTTTTCTCATGAAAATGGAAAAAAATATGATATTGTAGTGGCAACTTCAGACGGACTGGAGCAGATCATTATCCGGGGAGCAGGCTGCAGGCTTATGTCTGCCAGGGAACTGAAGCAGGATGTGGCAAGGGTAGAGAAAGAACTGGCAGAGTTTAAGGCAGAAGAATAAAGACATTGATAATGTGGAAACATTTGTTATAATGATAGAAGCAGAAAAAATCATAAAGACAGGAGGTTTTTATTATGGCAGTTGTAAATATTACCAATCAGAATTACCAAGAAGAAGTATTGAAAGCAGATAAAACGGTCCTTATGGATTTTTGGGCCAGTTGGTGTGGCCCATGCCAGATGCTTTCACCGGTTGTGGATGCTCTGGCAGAGGAGAGAGAAGATATAAAAGTAGTGAAGGTAAATACAGATGAGGTGCCTCTTTTGGCACAGGAATTCAGAGTGATGTCTATCCCTACCCTGGTGGTAATGAAAAACGGGGAAGAGACCAACCGTTCTATCGGTGTGATCAGTAAAGAAGAGATAGAACAGCTTTTGTAAGGGGGATCCTATGATCGATATTCTTGTTGTAGGTGGCGGAACAGCCGGATTAACAGCCGGGCTGTATGGTGTCCGGGCTGGGAAAACGGTAAAAGTACTGGAACAGAAAAACTATGGTGGACAGATCATTAACTCCAAAGAAATTGTAAATTATCCGGGGATTTCAAAAATCTCAGGATATGAATTTGCCACCTCTTTGTACCGGCAGGCAACGGATGCAGGTGTGGATTTTGCCTTGGGGAAAGTGAAAAGTATAAGAGATCTTGGCAAGGTGAAAGAAGTGGTGGCAGAGATACAGGGGGAAGAAAAGGTTTATGAAGCAAAGGCTGTGATTCTGGCGGCTGGCGCAAAAAACAGGGAACTGGGACTGCCGGATGAGAAAAAACTTACCGGTGCCGGCGTTTCCTATTGTGCTACCTGTGACGGAATGTTTTTCAGAGATCGGAATGTAGCAGTAGCGGGCGGGGGTAATACCGCTTTGGAGGATGCTTTGTTTCTCAGTAACTACTGCAAAGAGGTGGCCCTGATCCACCGCAGGGATACGTTCCGGGGTGAACAAAAGATGGTAGAAGAACTGCAAAAGAAAGACAATGTGACTTTTTTTTGTAATAAAAAAGTGATAGGCTTGCAAAGTAAAGGAGTCCTTCAGGGAATCTGCCTGGAGGATACAAAAACCGGAGAGAAACAGGAACTGCCTGTAGAGGGCCTTTTTGTGGCCATTGGACAGGAGCCGGAGAACGATCGGTTCATTCCTTTGGTGGACCTGGACCCGAAAGGATACATTTTGGCGGGGGAAGACTGTAAGACAAAGACTCCGGGGATTTTCGCCGCAGGCGATTGCAGAGCCAAAAAAGTCCGACAGCTGGCAACGGCTGCTTCCGATGGAGCAGTAGCGGCCCTGGCAGCATGCGACTATATTGGGATATAAATTTTAATAAGCAAAATTGGGAGGTTAAGAGAAAATGAAGAAATTTTGCAAAGCAGTATTATTGTTGTCCGCTGTGACACTGATGGGAACAGCAGCGTCTGTTCAGGCAGATGCCAAGACAAAAGTCAAAGTGTCGAAGGTGACAGTGAAAAGTAACTATGGAAGCCGTGTTCGTGTGGCAGTCGGCAAAAAAATTAAACTGAAAACTACCGTAAAGGTAAAGCCAAACAAGGCTGCCAACAAAAAAGTGACTTACAAGTCATCCAACAAAAAAATCGCTACGGTGTCAGCCGGCGGTTATGTGAAGGGTGTGAAAGCCGGAACCTGTAAGATTACGGTAAAATCCAAGAAAAACAAAAAGAAAAAAGCAACTATAAAGGTAACTGTTGTTAAAAAAGTAAGCTCCATCAAATTAGCAGCATCCACCAAAGAAATATATGCAGGAGAATCTGTTACGGTTACACCAACGGTTCTGCCGGCAACAGGAAGTTATAAAGGGGTAACATGGAGTTCTTCTAATAAGAAAGTGGCTACTGTTACAAGAAAAGGTGTTGTAAAAGGAGTAGCAGGCGGTACGGTTACTATCACAGCTAAGTCAGTAGAAGGATCCGGAACCAAAGGTACGATCAAGATCAAGGTATTGTCCAAAGATACTGTTAATCTGACCAGCGTAGAAGTAGTAGCAAAAGACTGTGTACGTATTAGTCTGAATAAGATGAATAATCTTAATAAAACCAGTTTTGCCATTACCGGTAAGAAGTATTCCTTTGGTAAATATAACAAGAAATATACCATCCGCCGCATCCGCAATTACGATGGAAAGAACTATGATCTTTTCCTGGATCAAGATACTACTATTGCAGCGGACAGTTATGTGAAAGTGGATATTGCATCCTTGCCGGGAAACGGAACAAAGACAAAGGAAACACAGGCAGTTATGCTGAATACCACAGCTCCGACGGAAGAGTACTGGACAGGCGAGACAGGAGAAAAGGTGAAGAAAACCATCGACCTGAGTGAATACTGCTATGGAGATGCTGCTTATACCGTGACAGGAAGTGTGTCCGGCGTAACATGGAAACAGAGTGGCAACCAGTTAGAGTTTTCAGGAACTTATAACCAGGCAGGAACAGGTGCTTTGGTGATCCGGGCAGTAGATGAGACAGACCGGGTTATCAAACAGACTGTTCATGTGGCAGTGGGCGATAAGAATACGATCCAGGCGTTAGACCTGAACAAAAAAATGGTACAGGGTACAGCCTATGAAGATTTTATGACCTTTAAGATCTGTGGAGGAAGCGGAAAGTACAGCTATACAGCATCCAGCCTTCCGGAAGGATTGAATCTTCACAGTGACGGATCTTTTTCCGGTACACCGGTAAGAGAGGGAACCTATAAGATTACTCTGTATGCTGTGGATTCATCCAACGCAAATCTGAAAAAAGAAATACCGGTTACTTTAACAGTTGAATCAGCCAAGAAATTTGTAGGTGTTGTAAAAGATACAGACCACCATCCGTTAGCAGATATTGTGGTAACGGTAAAAGATAGAAAAGATGGTACTATCTATACAGCGGTTACGAATAGTTATGGTTACTATTCGGTTAATGTGCCGGCGGGAAGTTATGACATCATAGCACAAAATGGCAATGCATCGGATTCTGTTTATAACATTGTGATCACCACAGGAACCCGTCAGTTTGAATTTACATTTGACAAGATAACAGCGCAGTAAAGATACAGAAGAACGCAATAAATAGGAGAGTATGTGTATGCTGGAAAATTTCGTAAAAGAAAATTATGGTAAAAACCTTGGGCAGTTAAGTTTGGATGAGACTTATGCAGCGCTTTTAAAACTGGTTCAGGAAAAAGCGGGACAAAAAGAGATTCACGGAAAGAAAAAGTTATATTATATTTCAGCTGAATTTTTAATTGGAAAACTTTTGAGCAACAATCTGATCAATCTGGGGATTTACGACCAGATTGACCAGGAACTAAAAGCGGCAGGCAAAAGTCTGGCTCAGTTGGAGGAAAGGGAACCTGAACCTTCTCTGGGAAACGGCGGCCTGGGCAGACTGGCAGCATGCTTTCTGGATTCCATTGCCAGCTTGGGATTGTACGGAGATGGTGTTGGATTAAATTATCATCTGGGGCTTTTTAAACAGAAGTTTGAACATTGTGTTCAGAAGGAAGAGCCAAATCCATGGATTGAAAAGGATAACAGTTGGCTTATAAAGAGTGAAAGAAAGTTCCGGGTGGCTTTTGGAAACATGGATGTAACAGCCTCCATGTACGACATACTGGTAACAGGATACGGACAGGGCAGCAACAGGCTGCATCTGTTTGACCTGGATTCTGTGGATGAGTCCATAGTGAAAGAAGGAATCGATTTTGACAAAACAGATATAAAGAAAAACCTTACGTTGTTCTTGTATCCGGATGACAGTGACGAAGAAGGAAGACTTCTCCGCGTGTACCAGCAATACTTTATGGTAAGCTGTGGTGCCCAGCTGATTCTGGCAGAGGCGAAGGAGCGGGGAAGTAATCTGCATGATCTGCCAGAGTATGTGGCAGTCCAGATCAATGATACGCATCCGTCTATGGTGATTCCTGAACTGATCCGTTTATTGATGGAAGAAGGAATTGATTTTGAAGAGGCGGTGTCCATCGTAACAAAAATCTGTGCCTATACCAATCATACGATCCTGGCAGAAGCACTGGAAAAGTGGCCGATGGCGTTTATAGAAAAGGCAGCACCGGCAATCCTTCCTATCATTATAAAATTGGATGAGAAAGTGAAGAAAACTTACAAAAATCCGGAGGTGGCCATCATCGACAAGGATAACCGGATTCATATGGCACGAATGGATATGCATTATGGACATAGTGTCAATGGCGTTGCCTTTCTTCACACAGAAATATTGAAAAACAGTGAACTTCACGATTTCTACGAGATATATCCGGAGAAGTTTAATAATAAGACCAATGGTATTACATTCCGCAGATGGCTGCTTCACTGCAATCATCCGCTGGCAGATTTTCTCACAGAGATCATCGGAGATGGTTATAAAAAAGATGCAAAAGAACTGGAAAAACTGCTGGCATATAAAGAGGATGAGACAGTATTAAGAAAGTTGATCCGGATCAAGAAGGATAACAAAGAGAGACTGGCAGAGTATCTTAAGGAGACACAGGGACTTACTCTGGATACGGATTCTATTTTCGATATTCAGGTAAAAAGACTACATGAGTACAAACGGCAGCAGTTAAATGCGCTGTATGGTATTCATAAATATCTGGAGATCAAGAGCGGGAAAATTCCGAAAAGGCCTATTACACTGCTGTTTGGTGCCAAAGCGGCTCCGGCGTATGTTATTGCCAAGGATATTATCCATCTGATTCTGTGTCTGCAGAAGATCACGGAAGAGGATCCGGATGTATCTCCTTATCTGAAAGTAGTCATGGTGGAAAACTATAATGTAACCAATGCACAGATGTTGATTCCGGCCTGTGATATTTCAGAGCAGATTTCGCTGGCATCCAAAGAAGCCAGTGGAACCGGCAATATGAAATTTATGTTAAATGGTGCTGTGACGCTGGGAACAGAGGATGGTGCCAATGTGGAGATCCACCAGTTTGTAGGAGATGACAATATCTACATCTTTGGAGAAGACAGTGATACGGTAATTGCCAGATATGAAAGAGGCGATTACTGTTCTAAAGATTATTACAAAAAAGATCCGGATTTGAAACGGGCTGTTGATTTTATCACAGGCAAAGAGATGCTGAAATATGGAGACAAGGAAAAATTGACCCGTCTGTATAAGGAACTGCTGAACAAAGACTGGTTCATGACATTCCCGGATTACAAAGAGTATGTAGAGACCAAGGAAAGAGCGTACAGTGATTATGAAGACAGTCTTTCCTGGGCAAAGAAAATGCTGGTAAATATCAGTAAAGCCGGTTTCTTTTCATCCGACCGGACCATCGCGCAGTATGATCAGGATATCTGGCATTTATAAAAGATTACGAATAGAAAGAAATCCCCAGCCCTGCTGGTAATGGGGAAGATGAAGATCCGTGCTGGACTGTTTCAGCCGGATCTTTATTTTTTTTGGTGTGTCCTCCGGGTGGGCCTCTAAGCACAAGGCGATGGCACCGGCTACCATAGGGGCAGACATGGAAGTGCCGCTTCTTGCAATATAAGGCTTTGCACCATTGTGGCAGCTTGTGACACGGGCTCCCGGGGCAATGAGATCTGGCTTGCAGATACAGTTATGGGTAGGTCCTTCGCCGGAAAAATGCTGTCGGGCTGTCTGGGTATAAATAAAAGAATCTCTGGATCCCACGGTGATGATCCGTCTTGAATTTCCGGGAGCGCCTATAGTATAAGATCCCGGGCCCTGATTTCCGGCAGCGGCTACTACTACCATGCCGGCATCCCAGAGAGATTCGACCTTTTTTACAAAAGGAGAATCTTCCGGATGGAGTTTTCCCAGACCGGAACACAGAGAAATATTTACAACCCGGATATGATAGCGGTACTGATTGGCCAAGAGCCAGTCCACGCTGCGGCATAAATGGGCGATACTGCCATTGCCGAGACGGTCCAATACTTTCAGGACTACCAGACTGCATCCGGGTGCCACACCCCGGAATCTGCCCTGAGACATAGAGCCGTCACCGGCAGCAATTCCGGCTACATGGGTGCCGTGTCCACAGTCATCATAAGGGGAGGGGTGGTTGTGGACAAAATCTTTCCAGCCGACGATCCGTCCATTGAAATCCGGGTGAGCACAGATTCCGGTGTCTAAAAAAGCAATACATCCGCCCTGTCCCGTAAGTCTTTTTCGATAAGCATAATCTGCCCCTATCTGCCAACGGCATCGATTCATAAATTTCGTCCCTCCATGCAGAACTTTATGGTATATATGTATGTAAAAAAAATTTTTTTGTTAATTATGAAATAAAGGTTGACCGTCGGTCATTTTTGTGTTACTATGCACTTGATAAAAAAATGACCAGCGTTCATTTGTTAAAAAAATTTATCAAAATATAAAGTGAAGGAGGGCAAATATTGTGGTAATTAAGTTCGGCAAATGGGTTGCTAAACACAAGATTTTTATTATTATTGCTGCAGTACTGTTGTTGATCCCGGCAACCATTGGTTATATATCTACCAGGATCAATTATGATGTTCTTAGTTATCTTCCAAAATCACTGGAAACCGTATCCGGTCAGGATACGATGGTGGATGAGTTCGGAATGGGAGCATTTTCCATGATCGTAGTGGAAGATATGGATAATAAGGATGTCGTTGCACTGAAAGAAAAGTTAAAGAAAGTAAATCATGTAGAGAAGATTCTCTGGTATGATGATGCATTGGATATCAGCGTACCAAAGGAAATGCTTCCGGACGATCTGCAGGAAGCACTGTTTAATGGAAATGCTACCATGATGATCGCACTGTTTGATAACACCACATCTTCGGATGATACGATGGAAGCGGTTTCGCAGATGAGAAAAATTGTGCAGAAGCAGGCTTATATCAGCGGTATGTCCGGTGTCGTAACAGATATTAAGAACCTGGCTCTTTCCGAGATGCCATTGTATGTGGCGGTAGCTGCGCTCTTAGCCTTGATCGTTTTGTTACTGGCTATGGACTCACTGGTAACACCTTTTATCTTCCTGGTAGGAATCGGAACCGCCATTATTTATAACCTGGGAACCAATGTTATCTTTGGTGAGATTTCTTATATCACACAGGCACTGACGGCGATCCTTCAGTTGGGAGTAACTATGGATTATTCCATCTTCCTGCTGGAGAGTTACGAAGCCAATAAGGTGCGGTATGAGGGAGATAAGCAAAGAGCTATGGCACATGCCATTTCCAATACATTTAAGTCTGTAACCAGCAGTTCCGTTACTACCATTGCGGGATTTGCGGCACTTTGTTTCATGACTTTTAAACTGGGTATGGATTTAGGATTAGTTATGGCAAAAGGAGTTATCTTCGGTGTGATCGTATGTATTACCTTCCTGCCGGCTATGATCCTTTGCTTCGATAAGGCAATAGACAAAACTACTCATAAGAACCTGATTCCAAATCTGGACAAAGCATCTGGAAAAATTGTAAAGTTCTGGCCGGTTGCCATTGTGGTCTTTTTAGTATTGATCGGACCGGCTTATTACGGAAACAAGAACTACGATATTTACTATAATATTGACAGTTCTCTTCCACAGGATCTGGATTCAGCCATTGCTAATAACAAACTTCAGGAGAAGTTTGATATGAATAACATGCATATTCTTCTTTTGAAAAACGGCATGAGCAATAAACAGAAGACAGAACTTAACAAGGCAGTAGAAAAAGTAGATGGTGTTAAGTGGGTTCTGGGAATGGACTCCTTTGTAGGAACTTCCGTTCCGGACAATATGATCCCTGCCAAGTATAAGGAGATGCTTAAGAGCGATAATTATGAAATTGAATTTGTCTGCTCTAATTATAAATCGGCAACGGATGAAGTAAATGCCCAGATTGATGCGATCAATAAACTGGTAAAGAAATATAGTAAGGATTCTATGATCATTGGTGAGGCACCATTGATGAAAGACTTACAGGATGTAACGGATGTGGATCTGGCAAGTGTAAACTATGTTTCGGTTATAGCGATTTTCATCATTATTATGTTAACCTTTAAGTCTATCTCGATTCCGATCATCCTTGTATCGGTCATTGAATTTGCTATATTCCTGAATATGTGTATTCCATTCTACACAGGAGAATCTCTTCCGTTTGTGGCAAGTATCGTCATAGGAAGTATTCAGTTAGGAGCAACGGTAGATTATGCCATCCTTATGACCAGCCGTTATCAGAAAGAGCGTCTGGAGCGTAAGAAGAGCAAGAAGGAAGCAATTTCCATCGCACATAAAACATCTATCAAATCCATTATCATAAGTGGTATGAGTTTGTTTGCTTCTACCTTCGGGGTAACCATATCATCCAACATTGATATGATCAAATCCATCTGTACTTTGTTGTCCAGAGGTGCTATCATAAGTACAATAGTTGTTATTTTCATCCTGCCGGCTATGTTGACGGTATTTGATAAGATTATTTGTAAGACAACAATCGGAATGAATAAAATTGATTATTAAGGAGGTTCGATTATGAAGAAGAATTTGAAAAATATCGGCAGAGTGGCTCTTTCAGGAGCCTTGGTCCTCAGCATGGTATTGTGCAATGGTTCTGTGGTAAGCGCAGAAAAAGTTTCCAAACAGGAATCCGTATTTGTCAATGCAGGAGCAGACGGAAGCATAACAGGCATAACGGTTTCCGACTGGCTGAAAAATTCCGGCAGCGTATCCGGAGCCTTAAAGGACAGTTCATCCCTTACAGATATCAGCAATGTAAAGGGAAATGAGACATTTTCACAAAACGGAACAGATATGAGCTGGAATACATCCGGGCAGGATATTTATTATCAGGGAAAAACAGATAAGAAGCTTCCGGTCAGCATGAAGATCACATACAAACTGGATGGTAAAGAAATTGCTGCCAAGGATCTGCCTGGTAAGAGTGGCAAGGTCGAGATCCATGTACAATATACAAACAATTCTAAGCAGACAAAGACCATTCAGGGCAAAAAAGAGACTATCTATACACCATTTGTTATGGTAACAGCCATGATCCTGAGCAATGACAATTTCTCCAATGTAGAGATTGACAATGGACGTGTGATCAATGAAGGTTCCAACAATATCGTTGTTGGTATTGGTATGCCGGGACTGGCTGACAGTCTGGATCTCGATAAAGATTTTTCAGATAAGATTACCAGTGATTTTACCATTAAGGCAGATGCCAAAGATTTTACCATGGAGAACACTTACACTTATGGAAGTGCCAGCCTCTTGAATGATATTGATCTGGATGATGTGGATGATCTGGACGATCTGGAAGATAAATTGGATGATCTGACAGATGCGGCTGAAAAACTGGTAGACGGCTCTGATTCTCTGGCAGAGAATATGCAGACTTATTCAGATAAAATGGGAGATCTTCGTTCTTCTATCAAGACCTATGAGAAAAAAGGTGTGAATAAACTGACCGGTGGAATCAACACACTGGCAAAGAACGGTCCTAAACTGGTAAAAGGTGTGAACACTTACGCAGATGGTGTTACACAGTTTGCTGACGGAACCGTACAGTATGTAAATGGTGCAGCTACTCTGGCCAATGGATCCATTCAGTTGTACAAAGCAGTAGCAACACTGCCTGCCAAGATCACACAGTTTGACAACGGTGTGAAAAAATATACAGGTGCTGTTGATAAAATGGGAACTAAAGAGAATATTGCCGCATTAAAAGGCGGAGCATCTTCCGTGGCTTCCGGTGTCACCACTTTGAACACAAACTTAGATGAACTGGAAAAATCGTTTGCCAATAATGAAAAACTTCTGAAAGCTTTGGAGCCATTGGAGGCAACCAGTGCGGATGTAAAGACAGCCATTGAAACATTAAAGGTTGTGACACAGAAACAGAAAGAATCTATTCAGCAGTTAAAGGCAGCTACTGCAAAAGACAGCAAACTGCAGACTGGAGCCAACCAGGTATCTGCCGGTGTGGCAACGGTAATGGACGGACTGGGCGAATTGTCAAAGAGTTCCTCGTCTCTCACCAGTGCATCTTCTGAGTTGAACAAATCTATGCCAACTCTTGTAAGTAATGTAAAGAAGATGAAAGAGGGAGCAGAAAAGCTGAACAAAAACAACAGCAAGATCAAAAAGTCAGCCAAACAGTTAAAGAAAGCAAGCAAGACAATGAAAAAGACAGTTAAGACACTGAACAAAGGTATGAAGAGCTTGCAGAAGGGCGGTAAGAGCCTGAACAAAGCTACCGGTAAATTAGTAAATGGTGTGATCAAACTGGATAATGCCAGTGGCAAACTTGCCAAAGGTGCTGATAAACTGGCAGAAGGAACCAAGAAATTCAACGACAAAGGTATTAAGAAACTTTCAGACACATACAATGATGACATCAAGACAGCCATTGACCGTTTCAAAGAAGTTGTCAATGTAGGCAAAGAGTATAAGAGCTTTAGTGGAATCAATAGCAAGATGGACGGAGAAGTGAAGTTCATCATTGAAACTGAGGCGGTAAAGAATGAGTAAAAAACTGGAAGAAAAAAAGAAACAGAAGAGAGAAGCGCTGCTTATGGCAGCATTCTCCCTGTTTACTTCCAAGGGAATCAATGAAACATCCATTTCGGATATTGCCTCTAAGGCGAATATGGCCAAGGGAACATTTTATCTGTACTTTAAAGATAAATACGATATCCGGGATAAATTGATCACAGAACAGGCCAGGCAGTTATTTGACAATGCCACCATCGAGTTGATGGAAGAAGAACTCCCTACCTTGGAGAAAAAAGTATTGTTTATTGCCGACCGGGTAATAGACAAATTACAGGAAAATAAAATATTGATGCGTTTTATATCGAAAAACTTGAGTTGGGGCGTATTTCATGATATGCTTGTAACTGGTGGAGATGAAATGGAGGGGCTGAGTTTTTATGATGCCTACTATAAACTGCTGGAGGAATCCGGCAGAAAATTCAGAAATCCGGATCTGATGTTATTTATGATCGTGGAACTGATCAACTCTACCTGTCACAATGTAATATTGTATGAGGAGCCGGTTACGATGGATGAGTTGAAGCCGGAGCTGAATGCGCTGATATGTGATATACTTCACAGACAGGAGATATAGGACGGAATGGGAAACATCGTTAAGAAGTTTTTAACAAATTTGATCCGGGTGTTGCCTCTTCGGAATGATATCATTCTGGAGAGCCACCCGGATTTTTCTGATAATACAGGTGCTTTTTACGAGTACTTGCTGAAGCAGGGGACCAATGACAGGATGAAGATCCACTGGGCCATCCATGGAAGAGAGCCGGTAACAAAAGAACTTCCCCAGTCAGTGGATACTTTCCGCCTGGATCCAAAAGGGTTCAGAGAAAATTGGAAGCGTCTGAAGGTGCTGTATACTTCCAGATATATTGTGGACTGCAACAGTTTTATAAAGAAAAGAAGAAAAGGGCAGATCCGGGTGCATACAAGTCATGGTATGCCTTTTAAACTATTACTGAGTTACAGCAATTATGAAGTCATGGGGGAAATGGACCGCTACCTGGTGACATCGGGAAAAGAAATCTGGAGAGAGATACATACAAAGATTATAGGGCTTCCGGAGGAGAAATTACTGCCTCTTGGTTTCCCTCGTAATGATGTGCTGGTAAGAGGATGTGAAAAAACAAAAAAGTGGGGAAACTATATTGTGTGGATGCCTACTTACCGCCAGCACCGGAACCGGTCTGCAGGAGAACTGAAAAGTAAATTTCCTTATGGCATGCCGGAAGTATATACAGCAGAGCAGTTGGAGACATTAAACGAGGCGCTGGAACATGCTCATAAAAAACTTTTGTTCCGTCCTCACCCGGCACAGAATCTTCAGCTGTTTGAAGAGCGGAAGATGCCTTTTATTGAAATCGCAGATGATGCCTGGCTGAGAGAGCATGATGTGACTTTGTATGAAATGGTATCCGGGGCAGAGGCTCTGGTGACAGATTACTCTACAATTTATTATGATTTTCTCCTGACAGGCCGTCCGGTGGGACTTACCATGGGAGATGCAGAGGAGTTTTTCGAAAAATTTTACTGTCCTTTTGAAAATCTGAGACAACAGATCAAGGGATTCTATATTGATTCATTTGAACAGTTATGTGCATTCGTCAGCGAGCCTGAGAATCACTGTAACAGGAAAGAACTGGAAGAGATAAAGCATCTCTGCCATGACTATACAGATGATGGATCAGCAGAGAGGCTGTATGAATTTATGCAAAAGGAATATGGCTTTGATGCTAAAAAGTAAGGGAATGGAGATGCGATAGACATGAAAGAATTGTTGAGATATATAAAGGGGTACAAAAAAGAAACAATCCTGGCACCCCTTTTTAAATTACTGGAGGCAAGTTTTGAACTGTTTGTGCCTTTGGTTATGGCATCGATCATTGATAATGGAATCATACAAAAAAATACAACGCTGGTATGGCATATGGGACTGGTGCTGATACTGTTGGCCATGATCGGACTGGCGGCAGCCCTGACAGCCCAGTACTTTGCAGCTAAAGCAGCAGTAGGCTTTTGTACGGATCTGAAGCACGACCTGTTTGCTCATATCCAGAGATTGTCTTTTGAAAAACTGGATCAGATGGGAACGGCCACTATGATCACCCGCATGACCAGTGATGTGAACCAGGTGCAGAATGGTGTGAACCTGGTTCTTCGACTGTTTTTACGCTCACCTTTTATTGTCTTTGGAGCCATGGCCATGGCTTTTACTATTGATGTAAAAGCGGCCCTTGTATTTGTTGTAGCGATCCCACTTCTTTGTATTATCGTCTTTGGTGTGATGCTTGTCAGTATTCCACTGTATAAAAAAGTGCAGAATGCATTGGATCTGGTTTTGGGAAGAACCAGAGATAACCTTACCGGCGCCAGAGTGCTGAGGGCTTTTAATAAGCAGGAAGAAGAAAGACAGGAATTTGATCAGGAAAATGAAGCCCTGAATCATATGCAGATGGTAGTGGGAAAAATATCGGCAGTCATGAATCCATTGACATTTGTTATTATCAACGGTGCCATTATTGCCCTGATCTGGATTGGTGGTGTCCGGGTTGACTGCGGCGCCATTACTCAGGGACAGGTAGTAGCACTGATCAATTACATGTCGCAGATCCTGGTAGAACTGGTAAAACTGGCAAACCTCATCATCAATGTAAACAAGTCGGTGGCCTGCGGAAACCGTATCTGGAATATATTTGAGATCGAGCAGGGACTTTCCACACAGGAAACAAAAGATGCGCCGGATGAAACAGGAGAGTATGAAGTATCTTTTGATCATGTCGATCTTACTTATCCGGAGAGCATGGAACCGTCGCTGACAGACATTAATCTTCATGTGAAAAAAGGAGAAACAGTGGGAATTATAGGAGGAACCGGCTCGGGCAAGAGTTCACTGGTACACCTGATTCCCCGGTTTTACGATATAACGGGAGGTTCCTTAAAAGTAAAAGGAAAGCCGGTGACACAATACGATATAAATATACTTCGTTCTCTGGTGGCAGTGGTGCAGCAAAAATCGGTATTGTTTAAGGGAACCATCCGCTCCAATCTGCTGTGGGGAAAAGAAGATGCCACAGAGGAAGAACTGTGGGAAGCACTCCGGATTGCCCAGGCAGAGGAGGTGGTCCGGGGAAAAGACGGGCAGCTGGATGAACTGGTGGAGCAGGACGGAAGAAACTTTTCCGGCGGACAAAAGCAGAGATTGTCTATTGCCAGAGCACTGGTAAGAAAGCCGGAAATTTTGATCATGGATGACAGTTCTTCCGCACTGGATTATGCTACCGATGCCAGACTCCGCCAGGCCATTTCCCAGATGGCATCGGAGGTAACGGTATTTATTGTGTCCCAGCGTGCGGCTTCGGTAAGAGGAGCGGACCAGATCCTTGTACTTGATGACGGAAAAGTTGTGGGAGCCGGCAAGCATGAACAGCTTTTACAGTCTTGTGAAATTTACCGAGAGATTTATGAATCCCAGTACGGAAAGGAGAAAGTAAAGTGAGTCAGAGAGAAATTTTGAGAAAAGTACTTCGTTACATCAAGCATTACTGGCTGTATCTTATTTTATCCATTGTGCTGGCACTGGGTACGGTAGCGGCTACTTTGTATATTCCGATCCTGACAGGAGATGCGGTGGATTATATTGTGGCAAAGGGACAGGTGGATTTTGATTCTATCCTTAGCATTTGTAAAGAAATCGCACTGTTGATCGGTGTGACCATGATCATGCAGTGGATCATGAATGTATGTAACAATAAAATTTCTTTTGGTGTGGTAAAGGAAATACGAGAAGATGCCTTTGACAAAATCGAAAAACTGCCCCTCCGCTACATTGACAGCCATTCTTATGGTGAAGTGGTAAGCCGGGTCATTGCGGATGCAGATCAGTTTTCTGATGGTCTGCTGATGGGATTTACACAGCTTTTTACCGGTGTGATCACGATCCTTGGAACACTGGGATTTATGCTCAGCGTCAGTGTTCCCATCACAGTAGTAGTTGTGCTGATCACGCCGTTGTCGTTATTTGTGGCAAGTTTTATCGCCAAAAGGACCTATCATATGTTCCAGATACAGTCTGAGACTCGTGGAGAGCAGACCGCACTGATCGAAGAAATGATCGGAAATCAGAAAACAGTGCAGGCGTATGGAAGAGAAAAAAAGGTATTAAAAGAGTTTGATGAAATCAACACCCGTCTTCAAAAGTGTTCTCTGAGAGGAATCTTTTTTTCCTCTATTACCAATCCGTCTACCCGGTTTATTAACAGCCTGGTGTATGCGGCGGTAGGAGTGTTTGGTTCGATTTACGCCATTCACGGAGGCATTACAGTAGGTAAACTTTCTTGTTTCTTAAGTTACGCAAACCAGTATACTAAACCATTTAATGAAATATCCGGGGTGGTAACAGAACTGCAAAATGCCATTGCCTGCGCGGGACGGCTTTTGGAATTGATCGAAGAGCCGGGAGAAGTGGAAGAAACTGTGGAAACACTGGATGAAGTGGACGGAAGCATATCTTTGCAGGATGTATGTTTTTCCTATGATCCAAAGAAAAAACTCATTGAGGACTTTACTCTGGATGTAAAACCGGGCCAGAGAATCGCCATCGTAGGACCGACAGGCTGCGGCAAGACCACACTGATCAACTTGTTGATGCGCTTTTATGATGTAGATAAAGGCAAGATTGTGATTTCTGGTAAGGAATACAAAAATGTGACCAGAGAGAGTCTTCGAAAAAATTATGGAATGGTATTGCAGGAAACATGGCTGAAGCGTGGAAGTGTAGCGGAAAATATCGCTATGGGACGGCCGGAGGCCACCAGAGAAGAGATCATACAGGCGGCAAAGGACAGCCACGCCCACGCTTTTATCAAAAAATTGCCAAAAGGATATGATACAGTATTGGGAGAAGATGGCGGCAGCCTTTCAGCAGGGCAGAAGCAGCTTTTGTGTATTGCCAGAGTTATGTTATGCCTTCCACCGATGCTGATACTGGATGAGGCCACTTCCTCCATTGATACCCGTACAGAGATGAAGATCCAGGAAGCTTTTGAGACCATGATGAAGGGAAGAACCAGTTTTGTGGTAGCCCACCGTCTGTCAACGATCTTGAGGGCCGATAAAATACTGGTGATGAAAGACGGTATGGTCTTGGAGCAGGGAAATCATGAAGAACTGCTGGCAAAAGGTGGTTTTTACAAAGAATTGTACATGTCTCAATGGAAATAAGATTAAGAAATCAGGAGTGAGAAGATTGAAAAGAAAATGGATTTTGTGGATAGCGATGATTTTGTTTTGTGTGGCAGCAGGGGCAGGAAATGATACGAAAGCCCAGGCAGGCACCCTTTCTACCAGAGGAGTCTGGATCTCAGCCTTTGAATATGAGGATCTGGGCTTAGTGGGAACTATGAGTGAAAGCCAGTTCAGAGCCAATGCGGCCAGTGTATTTGCCAAAGTAAAGGCCAATGGATGTAATACGGTGTATTTTCATGTACGCTCTTTTGATGATGCCATCTATCCATCCAAAGTGGTAGGATGGAGTGAGCGTTTTACAAAAGGAAAGGGAGCACCGTCCTACGATCCGCTGAAAATATTGATTGACACAGCTCACCGCTATGGGTTAAAATTCCACGCGTGGATGAACCCGTATCGTGTGACTTTCAAGAAAGTGCTGGATCCGGCAGAAGATGCCACTACTGACCGGATCGTAAGCCAGGTAAAAGAGATCATAAATAAATACAAAGTGGATGGAATACATTTTGATGACTATTTTTACCCGAACAATGAGAAAAAATATAAGAAACTGTCAAAGGCAGAAAAGATGTCCGCTGTGAATAAAATGGTACGAAAGGTCCACAGTACCGTGAAAGCAAAAAGCAGCCGATTGTTATTTGGTATCAGTCCGGCGGGAAATCCTACTTACTGCCACCAGATCGGAGCAGATGTGGAGACATGGCTGTCCAATCCAGGCTATGTGGACTATATCATTCCACAGATATACTGGACTAACCAGTATTTGGAAAATGGCAAAAAGACCGCTTATTTTTCAAAAAAACTGGCTCAGTGGCGTCAGATGAACAAACGGGACATCCCGATGTACATTGGTCTGGCACTGGAGCGGGCCGGGGGAAAACTGGAACTGGATCCGGGCTGGCTTAGTTCTTCCCGCAATCTGGCAGATATGATCAAAGAGATCCGTAAAGGAAATACAGAGGGCTATGTGCTGTTCGATTATTCCTCTCTGTACCGGGATGTGACGCAGAAAGAGGTAAAAAATTATTTGGCGGAGATCACATCTTTCCGCCTGAGCAGGACGAAAAAGACATTAAAAACAGGAAAGAAATTTAAGCTTTCTGTTCGTAGGGTGTGGCCATCCCGCGTGCAGGGAAAGATACGGTTTAAATCTTCTAATAAAAAGATTGCCACAGTTAATAAAAAAGGTGTTGTAAAAGCCAGAAAGAAGGCGGGAAAAGTAAAGATCACCGTATATTATGGCAAGAAGAAAAAAGTATGTAAAGTTATAGTCAGAAAGGCAAAGAAGAAAAAATGATAGAATGGTTGGATGCCGGCACGATTGAATTGTTTCAACCGTTACATAATCCAGTGCTTACGGTTATTATGAAATTTTTTACCACCATAGGGGAAGGCGGGGCTGTCTGGATCCTGGCAGCCGTGTTGCTGCTGCTTTTTAAGAAAACAAGAAAAGCAGGGATCATCCTGGCAGGCGCCCTTATCTTGTGCCTGTTAAGCTGTAATATAGCATTGAAGAACTTAGTGGCCAGACCAAGACCCTGCTGGAGACGGGAGGATCTGGAAATGCTCATTGCAATTCCGAAGGATTTTTCCTTTCCGTCCGGACACACTACAGCTTCTTTTGCCGGGGCGGTCTGTATTTTTTTCTGGGACCGCAGATGGGGAATCGTGGCTTATGTGACAGCGGTACTGATTGCAGTATCCAGACTGTACTTTTTCGTACACTATGCTACAGATGTGCTGGCTGGAATGGTGCTTGGCACCTGTATGGCATGGATATCCATTAAAGTGGTAAATAAGATAATGAGCAACAGGACGATGAAAGGATAGAACAATGAATAAACGGAAAATTCTTGTGATAGGGGCAGCCATGATGTCGGTGGCGGCCATCGCAGTGGCAGGAATCTATGTAAAAAGGAAAGTAAGAGATCCCAAGGTGGAAGCAGTCAATCTTTTACAGCAGCTGCCGGACAAACTTGCCGGTTCCCAGTATAATGAATCACTGGGGGTAAAGGATCTTCTGACAAATTGTCTGACAGGGCAGAGCGAGGCTAATGTCAGACTCAGCCAGGTGTCTTCTTCTGCTCTTATCAAAGAATGGATTCCGGCAGCATATAAGGAGGGAGCGGTTGTCTCACAGGATCTGTCGTTGAGCACCAATGCACAGACCGATGTGATGAATAAAAAATGCCGGGGCACGGTGGTACTGCAAAGCGGAAAGAATCTGCTCAGCGGTGAAATGTATGCCGGGAAGGATGAAGTCTCCTATGCCCTGCCGGAGTGTATGCCGGACACTGTGTTCACAGAAGAATCAGACAGCCTGCGCATTCAGCGGATGAACTGGACTTATGCAGCGTCCTTTCTGACAGATCTGGGAACTTATGTGACAGAGAATGCATCCGGTGTAGAGGATGAACTTCATTTTGAAAAATCCAGCAACGCCAAGGGAGAAAAATACAAATTAACATTGGATCCAGACGGAGTGGAGACATTGTCAGATGACCTGATCCAGTTTTTAGAAGGACAAACGGAATTTATTTCTCTGGTAAACGCCAGTCACAAAGATCCTGCATACGATGTTGAAAGCAGGGTAAAGCAGTGGTTACAGTCGGGAATCCAGAAGAAAGAACCCCTCATTGTGAGAATGACAAGCAAAGAGGGTGAGTTAAAGTCCGTCCGTATTTCCTGGGCAGAAAAAGGAGCGGTACAGATAAAGTTTACTGACAAGAAGGAAAATAATACAAAATCCATCACGGTGACAGGAGCAGATGGAAAGGCGGCTGTCCGTTATGTGCAAAAAGAAAGCTGCAAAGATACTTATAAGCAGTCTGTCTCCCTATCTTTTCCATGGGGAGAAGAGCAGAAAAGTTTCTATCTGAAACAGACTTATGATCCGGTAGAACGAAGCATTGCGATATCCGGTAATTGGAACAAAGAATATAAATTTCAGGGAAGCGGTCTGGTGAAAGATATGTTGAAAGGAAGTTCACTGACCTATGCACTGGATGATTTTGACATTACCAGACAGGGGCAGGAAGTGTTAAACGGAGAATTACAATGCCGCCTGGCATTGCGCAGACAGGCTATCCTGTCCCTTTCCGGCCAGGAAACGGGCCTTGGCAGTGTGACGGAGGACACGGTGCGGTCACTGCGGTACACAGGACTTCACAAATTGATGGATATGGGAGTATTGAATCCGGCTTATTCTCAGATATGGGGGGTGTAGAGATGGTTACAAACTGCGAGTTTTGTGCATTTTATGTGTTGGACGAGGATGGATATGGAGAATGTGAAGTGAATCTGGATGAAGATGAAATGGCCCGATTCTTAAGTTCTTCCTATCAGACCTGTCCTTTTTACCAGTCCGATGATGAGTATAAGATCGTAAGGAAGCAAAATTAAAGAGTGAAAGAGGCGTAAGTTAAAATGGTTACCAATCTGACAGAAGGAAAGGTAAATTCTGTGTTATGGAAGTTTACACTACCTATGTTTATCAGTGTTGTATTTCAGCAGTTTTATAATATGGCAGACAGTGCCATCGCCGGTAAATTTGCCGGGGAAGAGGCGCTGGCGGCAGTAGGCGCATCCTATCCGGTCACTATGATCTTTATGGCCATAGCAGTAGGCAGTAATGTAGGGTGTTCTGTCGTTATCTCCCGGTATTTTGGCGGTGGATGGATGCGCAAAATGAAGACAGCTGTCTCTACGACGATTCTTGCCTCTCTTGTGTTATCCATTTTTCTGACAGGGATTGGGCTGGTCGTTTCAGGGCCTCTGCTTCATGTTATGAATACCCCGGCCAATATTTTTGATCAGGGAAAACTGTACTTAAATATTTACATTGCCGGTCTTGTTTTTTTGTTTTTATACAATGTGGCTACCGGCGTGTTTACATCCTTAGGAGACTCTAAGACACCCCTGGTGTTTTTGATCGGATCATCCATTGGAAATATTTTACTGGATCTTTTATTTGTGATTTCTTTCCACTGGGGTGTGGCAGGAGTTGCCTGGGCTACCTTTATTGCACAGGGCATCGCCTGTATACTGGCACTTATTACTTTACGGAAAAGAGTGGCTGCTATTGACACCCAGGGCGGAAAGATTGCCCTGTTTTCTAAATCTATGCTGGGAAAGATTGCTTTCATTGCGATACCAAGTATTTTACAGCAGAGTTTTGTATCCGTAGGAAATCTTTTTATCCAGGGACTGGTCAATAGCTTCGGTTCCGGTGTACTGGCCGGATATTCGGCCGCCGTGAAGTTAAATAATTTTGCTATTACATCATTTTCGACATTGGGAAACGGTGTATCCAATTTTACAGCCCAGAATCTGGGAGCAGGTAAGGAAGAGCGGGTGGAAAAGGGATTTCACTCCGGCATTTTGATAGCTGCCTGCATCGGTGTGTTCTTTGTACTGGGATATTTTGTCACAGGAAAATGGGCCATGTCGCTATTTTTACAGAATACATCCGGGGAAGCAATGAAAACAGGTGTTTTATATCTCAGAATCTTGTCACCGTTTTATTTTGCTATTGCCATTAAACTGATTGCCGACGGACTGCTCAGAGGCGGTAGTGCCATCCGCAGTTTTATGGTATCTACCTTTTCAGATCTAATCCTGCGAGTGATCCTGGCCTTTGTGTTCTCAAGAATCTGGGGCAGCATAGGAATCTGGCTTGCCTGGCCGGTGGGATGGGTATTATCTACAGGATTGTCTTTTTATTATTACAAAAAAGGTGTTTGGAGAAACAAATAAAAAAAGAAGTTCATTGGTTTTCACCAATGGACTTCTTTTGGATTTATTAAGAATGATTATTTGATAATCGTGCCGATTCGCTCTTTGATTCCCTGATAAGCTTCTTCCAGTTTAGTAATGATAGCGGTTCTGCCTTCTCCGGAAGATACGAAAGAAACGCAGGCATCTACTTTTGGAAGCGTGGTGATAGGATCAAAGTTTCCTTCATCCATCAATTTAATGGCATCAGAAACAGAGATTTTTTCCAGCTTTTCATCGGTGTCTTTGGTGGTCATATATTCTCTGGCAGTGAGGATCATCAAGTGGGATGCATCTACCATATCTGCCAATTTGGCTGCTGTGTAGTCTTTTTCAATAACGGCACTGGCACCTTTCAGTGTAGTACCCTGTTCCATAACCGGAATACCACCGCCACCGGCAGCGATAACTAACTGTCCGGCATCCAGCAAAGCGGTGATGGCATCAATTTCATAAATATCTACCGGCTGTGGAGAAGCGATGATACGGCGGTATCCGTCACCTTCTGCTACCACATAATTTCCTTTTTCTTCTTCTGCTTCCGCTTCTTCTTTGGACATGGTTCGTCCAATCACCTTGGTAGGATGATTGAATGCTTTGTCAAATGGATCTACACGAACCTGAGTGATCACAGTGGAAACCGGTTTGAAGATACCACGGTTCAACAGTTCGGTACGGATCGCATTCTGAAGGTCATAACCGATATAGCCCTGGCTCATAGCACCACACAGAGACATAGGAGCCACGGTGTAGCGGCTATCCAGACGGGCAAATTCAGTCATGGCAGTCTGGATCATACCCACCTGAGGGCCGTTTGAATGAGTGATAACAACCTGATATTTCTGCTCAACCAGATCAGCGATAGCCTCAGCTGCTTTTTTTACATTTTTTTTCTGCTCAGGAAATGTTTCGCCAAAAGCATTTCTTCCAAGAGCAACAACGATTCTTTTATCTTTCATGAGAACTCCTTTCCGGAAAGTAGTATATTCCGTCAAACATGTATTTAATTTGATATTTAATTATATCAAAAAGGGGGAAAAACTGCAAGACGGAGATCGGAGTTGAAAAACCTTGCAAATATGTTTCATCCATCCTATAATTTACGAAACAGGATCTTTTTTACAGAGCAGGAGGAAAAAAAGTACATGAAGATGACAACGCTTTGCTACATTGAGCAGGATGGAAAATATCTGATGCTGCATCGGACCAAAAAGGAAAAAGACATCAGTAAAGGCAAATGGATCGGTGTGGGAGGCCACGCTGAATGGGGGGAGAGCCCGGAGGAATGTCTGCTCAGGGAGGTAAAAGAAGAGACGGGGCTGACCCTTACTTCTTATCAGTTTAAGGGGATCGTGACTTTTATCAGTAACCAGTGTGAAGAGGAGGAACTGATGTGTTTATTTCATGCCGATGCCTTTGAAGGACAGCTGGCGGAGTGCAACGAAGGAGATCTTCAGTGGATCGAAAAAGAAAAAGTCCCATCACTGCCTACCTGGGAGGGGGACGCCATTTTTCTTAAATTATTTCTGGAAGAGGAAAAACGATTTTTCAGTCTGCGGCTGGTTTATGAGGGAGAATCCTTAGTAGATAAAAAAATCTGGTTTTATCAAAGGTAGAAGTTATGATCTATGATTTGAGAAAGGAATCGATTTTCCGAAGCCTTATACCTGCCTGCAGCAGTCCGTGATGAATTTGGAAATTTTGCTGGTGCAAGGACTGGTAAACAGTATGGGAGCTGTGGTGATGGCAGATGTAACAGGAATTTTATACATGAGACGAAACACAAGAAAATACAACAAGGAGTGATGAAATGAGAAAAACAGGAGTAGTATGTCTGATATTGGCGTTGATCTTAAATTTGTGGGCACCGGTAACGGTGACAGCCAGTGATGTGGAAGAAAGTCTGAAAGTATATGTAAGTGATGGGGAAGGAGAACTGGGAGTGGGAGATGGAACTGTATCCAGCCCGTATCAGAATATCCGAACGGCTTTGAAGCAGATTCAGTCCGGGCAGACACTGGTGCTTTTGGGAACGGTAAAATTTACCCACTATGATGTAGAAGAGGACGCTTCACCGAAACCACTTTTTATCAATAAAGATATTACGATTACAGGGGATACAGAGGAAGCGACGCTTTTGACACGGACAACGATCCAGTTAGGTGCCGATGTTACATTTAAAAATATGCATCTGGAAATGGTGACATCCGGAGGCAGGAGTACAACCATTTATGCGGCCGGCCACACGCTGGTGTTAGATGGTGTAAATACAAAACTTGGGACAAATTCTCTGCAAGATGATATAAGACCTTATATCAGCGGCGGCGCGCACAAGGGAACAGACGGCATCCTGGGAAACCATGCGGTGATCAAGGTGATCCATCCGACGGATCAGACCAGACTTTCGGCAATCTATGCAGGAGATTACTGGAAGAACAGCAAGATGCCTGTGGACATCGAACTGGATGGAAAATTAGTCGATACGGTGATCCACACAGCCGGAGCGGACGGATTTGGCCTGGAGGGAGATGTGTCGGTCAAGCTGGGTAAAAAAAATAATGTAACGCAGTTTGATACAGCCGGTCACACAGGAAAGTTGTCTGTTACGATCCAGGAGGATGTATATAGCGATACAATCGATCTTGATGGTGTAGATGAATTAGTACTGGAAAAGGGGGCCAGAGTGATCATTCCCAAGGACAGTACATTTGAAGCAGGCAATGTGACAGTAGAGAAAAATGCGGTACTGGATTTTCGTGTCATGACGGGGGATCCGGTGGTGACAGGAGATTTTGCAGGGGCAGCGGCCCAGTCAGGAGAATCCTGCGGTGCTGTTTTGATTGGAAATGAACAGACGCTCCGGGTGGCAGGTATCGTCAGCGGACTGACCAGATTGAACACCAACGGGGCACAAAGTGTGGCAAGGTTTGTAGAGGGCCATGTTTATGTAGAGGCAGGAAAGGACTCAACCGGGAATTTTACCATTGAGGGAACCCAGTATACGGATTTTACACTGGAGAGGCAGACTACAGACGAAAAAATACAATGGGTGGTACAGAAACAGACGGCAGATGATACTGCTTTTCAGAATTTTGAATGGAAAGGGGGATCTGATACCATCTGTCAGACCGGAGAGGAATACTATTATCCCATTGAATTTGTAAATAAAAAAGGAGAGTCCTACAAGCCGGGTATATTGGAATTATTGAACGATTTTGAGTTTACATTGAAAAAATCCGATGGTGGGGAAATAGATCTGGAAGAGGATGCTTTTTTAGACTGGGATGAAAGTACATTGGGGGATGACAGCAGCGACCTTATACGACTTGCTCTGATCTTATATAAAATGGATGGAAATCTGGTGCTGAAAGTAACACATCTTTCATCCGGGCAGAGCATAGAGAAAAATATCTCTGTAGGAGTGACGCCGACGGTAACGCCGACGGTAACGCCGACTGCGACACCAACGCAGGCTCCAACCGCGACGCCGACTGCGACACCAACGCAGGCGCCAACCGCGACGCCGACTGCGACACCAACCGCAACGCCGACGAGCACGCCAACCGCGACGCCAACGCAGGCTCCAACCGCGACACCGACTGCGACACCAACTGCGACACCGACTGTAACGCCGACTGCGACACCAACCGCAACACCGACGAGCACGCCAACCGCGACACCGACGGTAACGCCGACCGCGACGCCAACGCAGGCGCCAACCGCGACGCCGACTGCGACACCAACCGCAACACCAACTGCGACGCCGACTGCGACACCAACTGCGACGCCAACGGTGACTCCGACAGTAAAACCAACGGTACCAGTGGCAGAGCCATCGAAAACTCCCACACTGATCTTAAATAAGACAGCGGTCACATTATATACAAAAGGAAAAGGCAAAACGACAAAACTGACAGTCAGAGGCGGACAGCCTGTTTTTGAAAGCAGCAATATGAAAGTGGCATCGGTCAGCCAAAATGGAACAGTAACGGCCGGAAAACCAGGTGTGGCGGTTATTACTGCCAGGGTGGCAGAAAGCAGGATTTATTGTTTTGTTACAGTAAAAAAGCCGACTTTGACCGTTACGAAAAAAATTAAAATGAAAAAAGGTAAAAAGGCTAAGATCAAAGTGAAAGCAGTGCCGGTGGCAGCAGTTAAATACGCATCGGTCAATAAGAAAATTTTAAAGGTGACAAAACGAGGAATCATCAAAGCAAAGAAAAAAGGAAAAGGTAAGATCAAAGTCCGCTGTAATGGCATGACAAAGATAGTTACAGTAATTGTGAAATAAAGGATGTGCATATGGGATCATATACAGATTTTTTTGAGAAACAGGCTACGGAAATTTTTGAAACAGAGGATTACATAGAAGAGTGTAGAAGGATCCTGCATCAGTTCCGCAGCTTCGACCAGGGGTTGGATGCGTTCATTGTGGGGCATGGCTATGTGGGGAAGACAGAAGATGTGGACGAAAAAGTGCATTTTGTGGCTGACCGGTGCAGGCTGGCAGGAATCCCGGTTCCGCGGAATCTGAAATGTTTTTTCATGGGCGAAAAGCGGATGAAAAGAGAGTCCGCAGTGCCGTTTCAGCTGTGTTTTGCATTTGGACTTTCTCTGGAGGAAGTAAATGATTTCCTTAGAAGAATCTGCCTTAGCAGAGGACTGGACTGTCATTCTGTAAGGGAGGCGGTGTATTATTATGCCTTCAAAAAAGGGCTTAGTTATAAGAAAACACAGGAAATCCTGGCTCAGACAGATGTGGTGTCTCCCGGTAAAATAGATGAAAAAGATCTTGTATATACCGACTTGATTGAAGAGGAACTGGATGAAATCGAGACCACGGAAGAACTTTTAACCTACTTGCAGGAACAGGGGGATAAGTTCGCCTATAACAATGTAGCAGCCAGTGAAAGCATACAGACGCTGTGGAAGGAAATTGCCGGGGAAGAGCAGGCAGAAGGACTGGCGCAGCGCGAGCGGAAAAATTGTATTCTTTCTTTGACAGGGAAAAAGAGGACGAGACAGAAAAAGGAAGAAAGACCCGCAGCCGGGTGGATTCTATGTGGGAAATCTATTTGCAGATTCTGGGACTGGCAGGGGATTATACCGATGAATTGTATCAAAACAGAAGTATCAAAGAGGTGTTAAAAGACAATGAATTACTGCATCCACTGGCAGAAGAGGCATTTCCGGACCGGGACGGCCTGAATAAGATCCTGCATGGAGAGCACGTGTCGTATGAACGAGTCCGCAAACTTCTGATACTTCTTGTATTTTATCGTTTTTATGGCAGTCTGGCGGTCCGGCATCATAGTTATGAGGCAGATCCAGAGGAGAGAAAACGGTGCATCGATGCGTTAAATGACAATTTGCTATCGGTAGGCTATCCCCTTCTGTACCCGGGAAACCCATACGACTTTCTGTTTCTTATGGCGACCCGGTCACCACAGCCGTTGTGTACATTCAGAGAGTATATGCGGGAACTTTTTTTCGCAAAGAAGGAGATAGATTTAAGGGAAAGAGTGATGGAGGATGAAAGAGCGAATACCGCTAAAACCGAATACGAAGCTGATATTTAAAAATCAAGCGGGAGGCAGTATGCCTTTTTTTATCCGTTCCGTGGTGGGGCAGGGGGGATCCTGTCTTGTATATGACGGATATTATGAGAACAATGCAGGGGGAAAAAGCACGGTCCGTATCAAAGAGTGTTACCCCTATATGCTTTCGATGGAAAGAAACAGCCAGGGAGGATTGATGATTACTCAGAAAAGTCAGCGAAAGCAGTTTGAACTATATAAAAAACGGTTTCGGGATTCCTTTGTGGTGATCAGCGAACTGCATGAAATGGCGGGACTGACCAACTATACCTCACAAGTGTATGATCTGTACGAAAAAAATGGAACTTTGTATACGGTGTCTTCTTATGTAGAGGGAAATACTCTGGACAAAATCCAGTTTTCGTCCATCCGGGAGGTACTACGTGTTGTGATGAGTACGGCGAAGTGTATTCAGCAGATCCATGAGAGGGGATATCTGTATCTGGATGTGAAACCGGAAAATATACGGATGTATGCAACAACGCCGGAAATGGTGGAACTGTTTGACTTTGATACAGTAATTTCCCAGGGGATGAAGGAAGGTTTGAGTAACTACCGTGTGGCTTGTTCCAGAGGATATGCGCCGTTGGAACAAAAAATGGGAGATATGTCACAGATCGGAACATATACAGATATTTATGCAGTGGGGGCACTGCTTTTTTCGCTTATTTTTGGAAGAACACCCAGGGCGGTGGATTGTGGCGACGAGGCGTCTTATGATTATACAAAATTAAAATGGAATGTGCTTTACCATCCGGGATTATACCGGGAACTGACGGTGTTTTTTCATAAGACACTGCAGGCCGGCACAAAAGACCGTTATCCGGATATGAGACAGGTGCTGGAGCAGTTGGAAAGGATTGAACGCTTTGGGGCAGAGGAGACAGTGATTTCCTGCAGCGGACCGGCTGTAGTACCTGAAAAAATGGTGGGAAGACAGAAGGAATGTGACAGCCTTTTTCGCTGGTGGCAGGGAGAAGATCCGATTATATTTATAACCGGTATGGGCGGAATCGGCAAAAGCACAGTTGTCAGCAAGTTTGTACAGGACAATAAAAACTGCTTTGATCAGGTTATCTACCTGTCATGGAAAGAATCTCTGGAACAAACTTTGACGGATGACAGGAACTTTGGTATCACCGGATATAAAAAAGAAGGGGAGGAAGAGACGGCAGAATATTTTATCAGAAAAATGAAGGCAGTCCGGAGATTGGCAGAGAAAGAAAGATTTCTTTTGATCCTGGATAATTTTGAGGGAAACATCACAGAGGGTTTTGCTGAGGTATTGAAGGTAAACTGGAAAATAATACTGGTGACCCGCAGAAACATGGAATTGTCCGGTTATCCGGTGCAAAAAATATTGCCGCTGCAAAAGACGGATGAGATTTACCGGCTGTTTGAGAATAATCTGGGGCGCAGATTAAAGACAGATGAGACGGCGATCGTAACCAAATTAGCAGACAAAGTGGAGAGGCATACCCTTCTTTTATCCTTGATAGCAAGGCAGGTAGCTAAAAGTTATCTGAGTATGAAACAGGCATGGGACCTGGCAGAAGCTTATGGTGTTTCACAGATGGCACCGGAGAAGGTGGATTATCTTCAGAATGGTGTAGAAGGATATGACAAAATATCCCGCATCATCAAAGTATTATATGATGCGTCGGGGCTGTCGGATGAGAAAAAGAGATGTCTGAAATTTTTCTCATTATTTGATGCACCGGGTATTTCTGTGGGGGAATCCCGCGGTGTTTTGCAGTTAGGTTCACTGGATGCTGTCAATGAGTTATATGAGGAGGGATGGATCCGAATTCAGGGAGAAAGAGTGCAGATGCATCCGTTGATCCATGAGTCGATACAGCAGATGGAATGGAGTGAGAAAGACAGAGAGTGTGCTAAGAGGCAGATGGAGATCCTCTGTCAGCAGATACAATGGGAATTTGGAACATGGGAAAGAGAAAGAACGATATTCGATGGACAGAAAAGCGGCGTATTGGAAACGGCAAAATCGGTTCTTAAGTATGGCGGAGAGGACAGCCGTCTGGCGGAATCAAAGTGCTGTAAACAGCTTCAGATCCTGACCTTGCTCTATCTGCCGAAGGAGGATGAGAAATATATTCTAGCCAAGGCAGCGCCGCTGCTGCGGGAAAGAGGGAAGGAAAATCCCAGACAATGGATAGAATTACAGGACTATGTAGTGTATCTTTTGTGTCAGAGAAAAGAATATGAAAAGGCAGCAGTCTGCATAAAAGAGGCAGAAAAGTACGCGTCGGAAGTGGGCGACCTTTATATCTGGGGACGGTACTATGATATGAAAGCAGGACTGTACGACGAAATGTTGAATGGCGCTTATGATGATACCGGTAAAAAGGAGCAATGCCTGATCCATAAGATGTTACGGGCGGTAGATAAGTCTATCAATTGTATGAAGAGAGCCGGCGGGAAAGAGGCAGAGAGACTGGTAGTAAAATACACTTATGGTAAAATTTTCCTTCTCATCCGGTGTATGCCGGAACGGGATCTCAAAATAAAAAGGCTGATTATTGAGATGGAAAAAGTGCTTAAGAGAGATGGATCATATCGCATGGAATTTCAATTTCTCCATTATATGGCCAGGGCCTGGTATTTTACTTTGTGCCGAGAAAAGGCAGAACAAGTTCTCTATAACCTGAAAAAGGCGGGAAAATGTTCGATCCCGGATGGCAGATCGGATCTGGACCAAATTGATTATTGGATCATCCCGGGGGCGAATATGCTGTTTGAACTGGGGGAGGGAGATCAGGCCGAGGAGTGGCTTACGAAAGGAAAAGCCTTGTGTGAGGCACATCCGGAGGAACTTCCTTTTATGAGAAAGAAGGATGAAATAGAGCAGCACCTGAGAGAGGTAAAGAAATATTTTTAATGGGGAAAAGACTCGATGAAGGTCGGGTCTTTTTTTGTGCAAAATTCTGAAGCCAGGGGGAGTGCACTTACAAATCCAGAAAATAAAAGTCCGGTGTACAATGGGAAAAGAAGGGAGGAGAAGAAGGGAGGAGAAGAAGATAGAAAAAAAGTTTGACTGCACGCAGCGTGCAGTTTTAATCTGAATGAAAATATGGAATGTATGAGTTTAAGAGCAATGTGTGAACTGCTAAACATTTCAAGGAGGAGTATTCAGTGCTACGAAAAAGCAGGGCTGATGACTCCCACAACAAAAAACAAATATGGTCACTTGCTTTATGATGAAAGCGCATTTCACAGAGCAGAAATGATTCGATTCTTACAACAGTTAGGATTCAAACTAAGGGAAGTCAAAGAGATCATTGACGCACCGGATGATGTGATAAAGGAGGCACTTGAAAAACGGGTGGATGAACTGGAACACGAGAAAGTAAAGATGGATCAGATTATGCAGGAAGCACGGGATTATATTGAAAAATTGAGTTAGGAAAATGGAGGGAATTTTTATGAACAAGAAAGTTGCAATTCCGTTTGGGATTACATTAGCAGGAGTGGTTTTAATGATTATAATGCTTTTTCTCCCGTATGCGTCAGCAACCAGTGAGTATAAAGAGGTATTAAATCAGAACAAAGAGGGGATATTTGCACAGGAAATAGGCATGACAAATGCAGATGCAGTACATATCTCATTGGTGAAGTACGCCAGAATTTATGCGGCAGGAGCGAAGTCGCTGGAAGCAGTGAAGGCCGTTGCCATTATGGGGATTATCATTATTTCGGCCTATGCATTATTTGCAGTTTTGACATTGCTTATGACCATATTGAAAAAAAGTATCGCCGTAATTGTGTTTGATATACTTGCGCTGCTGGACTTCTGGCTGATTCGGTTTGACTTTTCGGACCGGGGTGTAATACCGAGCAGTCGATACGGCTGGGGAATAGCCAGTTATCTGCCATATTTTTTAGGTGTTGTTGTGTTGGCGGGAGCTATATGGATGTTGGTTGAAAAGAAGAAAATGAAAGAGCAGTAAGGAAAGAGAGGGAAAATTATGTTATTGAAAAAATTGAGTTATGTATGTGCGGTCACATTGGTGATTGTGAGTTTGGCAGGTTGTGGAACGAAGGAAAATAGCACTGGAACCGATACGGCATCTACCCAAACCCAGGAGGATGTGTCAACCTCTACCGATGCACCGGAAGAAGATGAGACAGAGGATGAGGCATCAGTGAGTGAATCATCAAACAAAAAAGAGACAACGAACAAGAAAAAAACAACAAAGAAGAAAACGAAGAAGAAAAGTACGGGTTTACGCGCTGATTTTAAAAAGGCAATGGACAGTTACGAAGATTTTATGGATGAGTATTGTTCATTTATGAAGAGTTATCAGGAAGATCCATCCGATGCAAGTTTACTGGAGGATTACACTTCTTATATGAGTAAATACTCAGATATGGTCAAGAAATTTGAGAAGTGGGAAAGTAAGGACCTGAACGAGAAAGAAATGGAGTATTATATAGATGTTCAGGCGAGGGTTACGAAGAAATTGGCGAAAGTATCCGCTAAATAATATTGGTGAATTCAAGTCGATACGGCTGGGGAATAGCCAGTTATCTGCCATATTTTTTAGATGTTGTTGTGTTGGCGGGAGTTATATGGATGTTGGTTGAAAAGAAGAAAATGAAAGAGCAGTAAGGAAAGAGAGGAAAATTATGTTATTGAAAAAATTGAGTTATGTATGTGCGGCCACATTGGTGATTGTGAGTTTGGCAGGTTGTGGAACGAAGGGAAATGATAATGATGTTAACGAAGCAAAAACAACAGATAATAGTAGCACTCAGACGCAAGCGCCTGTAGATAGTAATGTGGATGTGACGGAAAAACCAGAAGTGACTGAAACACCACAATCAAATGACACTAGTAAGGATGTTTCAACGTTGGATACATCATCACCGGATGCAATTATTGAATCTGCAAATGCCCTTCAGAAAAAAGAGATAGATGCTTTGAAATCAGAGTGGGAAAGTTTGAAAGGAAAAGTGGATTCGTATAAATCATTTGTGAACAAAGAAGAGGAGATTGAGGCATTTTATAAGAAAGTGGCAGATAAATGTACGGCAATGTGCACAACTGGTTATGAAGCAAGTCTGGCATATGCAAAAGCAATCAATAGTTCAGGAAAAAGTTTTGAAGATAAATACAAAGATAGTAAGAATATTGAAGAAGATATTTATGATGATTTGTTTGATGGTATTAATGATTCAATTTACGAGGATTTATTCAAAGACATGACCAGAAGTTTTTATGAAGATGTTTTAGATGATCAGGACAAATCAGGCGTAGATTATTCAACATGGTATGACACGAGATCAGATGAATATAATCGATGGTATGATACAAGATCTGATATCTATAATGAATGGTATGATGCAAGGTCTGATATTTATAACTTCTATAGTGATCTGAGTACAGAATTTTACAGCGAGGATCAAAAAAGAGTAGATAAAGTTATTGCAAAATTAGAAAAGAAAATTGAAAAAAGAAAGTAACTACCCTATACAAGAAGTTTGTGGCTGTATAGTTAATACACTTATAAAAGAGGAGGATTGGTATGAAGAAAATTATTTGCGTTATGGCAATTATGCTGTTTGGAATCTCAGGATTGGTTGCATGTGGTAAGTCAGATTCAAAGTATACTGGAATCTGGAAGATGGAAAAAATTAGTAAGGATGGTTCAGATTATACGTTAGAGGAGATAAAAAAATTAGGTGATGACGGTAAATATGATGGTGCTTTTGTTATAAAAGAAGGTGGATCCGCTGTTGTGATGGATGCTTCAGGACAAAATCGAGAACTTGAGTGGAAAGAAACAGACAAGGGAATTTCTCTTGGAGGGAAAGAATTAGAATACGAGGATAACAAACTGACTATTGATGCTAAAAAAGATGAAACATGGTATTTTCAAAAAGTGTCTGATAGTCAGAATGTTACGGATGTATCCTTTGATGAGGAAAAAGAGAAATAATCAAATTATAGATAGGAATTATGTTAATGCCGAAGATGAAAAGGGCGGAATCAGATGTGATTCTGCTCTTTTTAACAAATATAAGAATAAGGATATCTGTGTGGATGATAAAAATTTATGTTTGATGCTGGAATAATATGTGAAGCAATTATTGTATGAGTACATTTTCAGTGTTATACTATCATTAAAATATTATATACAGTCCAAAGGAGCGCATATTACTATGGATATCTATGTAGACGCAGATGCCTGTCCGGTGGTAAGGATCGTTGAGACTGTGGCACAAAAGCATGGCATACCGGTAACATTGCTTTGCGATACAAACCATGTACTGAATTCGGATTACAGCCAGATCAAGGTCGTAGGTGCCGGTGCAGATGCAGTGGATTACAAACTTATCAGCATGTGTCGGGCGGGAGATATCGTAGTGTCGCAGGATTACGGTGTGGCAGCCATGGCTCTGGGAAAAGGTGCTTATGCAATCCACCAATCCGGCAAATGGTACACCGATGAGAACATTGATCAGATGCTGATGGAGCGGCATTTGAACAAGAAAGCCAGGAGAAAATCTCACAAGAATCATTTGAAAGGACCGAGAAAACGGACGGAAGAGGACGATGCACGGTTTGCACAGGCATTTGAAAAAATGATTTTGAAGGCGAAAGAAAAGGAAGGACGGAATCAGAACGATGGCATATAGCAGGGAAAAGTCAGATCAGGTTTACCGGGCCTTGTTAGAGAAAGGACTGGAAGAGGGACTTTGTCGTGAGATCGCATATAAATATATGAACACGGAGTACACTGCTACGAGAATGTTGGGCTATCTGTACCGGACCACAGAACTTACGGAGACAATGATCGTGGACGAGATGATTGCCATTTTAGAAGACCGCCACCGGTTTCAGAAAAAACACGAGGCGGAACACGCCAATGAGGCAATTACCAGATTTTACAACGAGGAACGGGAATAAAATGAAAATTTACAAAATCAAGAGAATCGAAGAAGCAGATTATGGCTGTGAAGAACGGCCGGAGGGATATGTGCCTAAGGTTACGGTTTACCTGGAGGATGTTGCAGGGGCACAGAAGATTATCAAGATGGAAGATGCATTGTTGTATAAAAGAAACCTGGACGAAGGAGACGAGGCAGTTCTTGCTCAGGATGGTACATTGTATGCACCGGGGCAGATGGATGAGTAAGTCCGGATGGGATTTTCAAAAGAAAGGATGAAGCAGTAAATGAAATCAACATTGATAAAAGACACTACCAAGGAAGAACGTATCGCATTGATCCGGCAGTGGCTTCCGGATGATGATGGTATGAACGAGGACGGTGGTATGGATCTCTGGGATCTGTATGCAGATTATATAAATGGAACAAAAGAGATTGCAGAGTGCAATGCGGCGTTTCACACAGATTTTATGACAGAGAAAGATCTGGCAGAAGGAAAATTAAAAGGATGAACATAAAGAAGTTTTGTTATGGAAATCATGGACCGCTGATTTTGTGGGGAACTTATAATTTCCGTGAAAATGAGACGGAGCAGACAATGGAAACGATACGGCAGCAGTTGCCGGATGCAGAGTATACGGTGGTAGCGGTGGAAGTGGATGACTGGTTTCGGCAGTTTTCACCCTGGCCATCTAAGCAGCTGGACGATAAATTTGTTGGAGAAGCGGAGAAAACCTGGCAGTGGATGGAGGAACATGTTCTGCCTGAGTGTGGCGTAGATGCGGCTGGGAAGATGCCGGACAGAAAGATTTATATCATGGGATATTCTCTGGCGGGGCTGTTTGCCTTGTGGGCTTTGATGGAAAAGTCGGTTTTGTCCGGGGCAATCAGCTGTTCCGGTTCGTTGTGGTATCCGGATTTTATGGAAAAAATCCAAAATGACTGCCATAAGCTGCATGGGAAAACGATTTATCTCAGTGTAGGCGGCAAAGAGGCGAATACAAAGGATCCATTGATGGCAAATGTGATCATGTGCACAAAAGAGACATATGGATTTTTGAAAGATCAAAATGATGTGAAATATGAATTGAATTCCGGAGGACATTTTGCGGATGCGGGGAAACGCCTGGCAAAGGGGCTTCGGTGGATGCTGGAGGAAGAGTGATAAAAAGCGTTTTTTATCAACGCAACCCCTAGTTGCTTTCCTTCACACGATTTTACCTGTATCATAAAAAGAGAAACCAACTATACATGATACAAGGAGGAGGCGGCTATGAAAACAAAGAATATTATTTTAGATCTTCGTACTAAAAAAGGAATGTCCCAGGATGAACTGGCAGATAAAATCATGGTAACGCGTCAGGCGGTGTCCCGCTGGGAGAACGGAGAAACCATACCAAACACAGAAACGCTGAAACTGTTGTCCAAAGAATTTGATGTTTCCATCAACACCCTTTTGGGAGAGCCAAGAAAACTGATCTGTCAGTGCTGCGGAATGCCGATTGAGGATGATGCGATTTTGGGGCGCGAAAAGGACGGTACATTAAACGAAGAATATTGCAAGTGGTGCTATGCAGATGGTATTCATACCTATAACGATATGGACCAGTTGATCGATGTGTGTGTAAAAAACATGGTAAATGAAAATTTTACTGAGAAGCAGGCGCGGTCCTATATGAAAGAAATGCTTCCGAAACTTGACTATTGGAAGAGATACGATGAACTCAGTGACAATGGACAGTTTGAAGAATTTAAGCAGCAGTTGATGGAAGAAATCAATGATCTTCATATCGAGGGACTCCCACAGGTAAAAGAATTGAACGCCCTGGTGGGAAAATATGTGAATCTTATGTATACCCTTCCTAATGGAGAAAAGGTAAAATTTCTGGATGATCAAAAGACATACCTGGGAAATCAGCTGGAATGTGTATTTGGTGGCAGCAGGCGTTTTGGAATAGTGGTAAATATGGATTTTATCATGGTTTGTACTTATGAGGAAGATGGTGAAAACCCGGAACTGCTTTTATACAAAAAAAGATAAATTCCAATTGACAAAGTAAGGATATAGGTATATTAGTATGGCATAGGCTTCACAGAAAGGAGATTGATAACATGAGTGATATTTCAAGAGAAGAAGCATGTGCCTTACTAAAAAAATATAACAAGGATCCGTTTCACATTCAGCACGCATTTACGGTGGAGGCTGTGATGGAGTGGTTTGCCAGAGAACTGGGTTATGGTGATGAGGCAGGCCACTGGGGGATCATTGGTCTGCTGCACGACATCGATTTTGAACTTTATCCGGCAGAACACTGCCTGAAAGCACCGGAACTTCTGAGAGAGGGAGGCGTGTCGGAAGATATTATCCACGGTGTTGTGTCTCACGGATATGGAATTACGGTTGAATGTGGTGTGACACTGGATGTGGAACCGGTTCATGAGATGGAAAAAGTGTTGTTTGCAGTGGATGAACTGACAGGACTTATCTGGGCAGCAGCCCTTATGCGTCCATCCAAAAGTACCAAGGACATGCAGTTAAAATCCCTGAAAAAGAAATATAAAAGCAAAGGATTTGCGGCCGGCTGTTCCAGAGAGGTAATCGAAAGAGGTGCCGAACAGCTTGGCTGGGAATTGGAAAAACTGCTTACGATGACTTTGCAGGCGATGGCAGAGAGTGAAGACAGAATCAATCAGGAATTGGAGCAGGAGCAGTAAAGATGAGCCGGAAAACAAAAGTTGAATTAACCAATATGTGTTTGGTGTATGACGAAAAAAAGGTACTTGTTCAGGAGAAAACCGGGACGAAATATGAAGGTGGCCTGGTTTTCCCGGGAGGGCATGTGGAAGAGGGAGAGTCTCTGAGAGATTCTGTGACCCGGGAAATAAGAGAGGAAACAGGTCTGGTCATAAAAAATCCGCAGCCATGCGGATTTAAGGACTGGATTTTGGAAGATGGAACAAGATATATAGTCCTTTTGTACAAAACAGATCAATTTGAGGGTGAACTGAAAAACTCCAGAGAAGGGAAAGTGTTCTGGCTTGACCGGAACGATATCTCTTCTGCTAATCTTATATGGAATATGAGAGAGCTGCTGGAAATATTTGAGACAGACCAGTATAGCGAGTTCTTTTTTCAGGCAGGCAAGGAGAATGTAGGGCGGCATAATTTGCTTGGATGAGCTGGAAAACAGTTCATGTTCCGGGGAAAAATAACCGATGTTGAGAGTAAAAAAGAAAAGTTGAGATAGAGGTGAATCAATGGAGAAGTACATAGTAGAAATATTATCGTCACACAGAAGGGAAGTGCTCATAGTTCTATTGTTTGTTATTGTTGTTATTTGGCTGATTAGCAGATTAACAAACAAAGAGGATAAATGGGTATCAAAAGAGAAGTTTCAGAGAGAAAAGAAAAAAATGCACCCGTATTTTTCGGAGGAGGAGTTTTGCAGGTTTTTTGCTTTTCTAAAATCCTATCAAGGAGGATATGTAAGAAGAAGATCGGGGAAAATAGTTTATCAGGACTTTTTGAATAAAGAAAAGGGAGATCTGAAAGGGATATTCTTTAATCTTGTAATTGCCAATCCCAACATAACCGTAGCACAAAAGGAAGAGTTCAGACATTTTTTGATTTCCATTGGTGTGACGGGCGTGGATGAAAGGCCGGGATATGAGACTAGAGACAGCAAGTTGCGGAATCGAAAGACGGATGAGGATGATTACTGGCGGAAAGAAGTAGGAAATACCGGAGAACAGATCGTCAGGGATGAATTGAAAAAACTTGACCAGAAAAATTATGCTGTTATCAATGGCCCGGCTCTGAAATACGGTGGCCAGGTAAAAGAATTTGACCATATTGTTGTGGGAAAAACAGGTGTATTTTGTATAGAAACGAAAGCGTTTGGAATGACAGATGGGAAAAACACAAAGTCAGTGATCCGCATTGATGGAAAGGACAACTGGATACTGCAAAGGGGGAACTATGGCAAAAACATCGGAGCACCGACAAAGCAGATCCGGGAAGAAGTTCAGGTGCTGGAAAATGTGATTCAGGAAGATATGGCAGAGGTACACCCGGTGTTGGTGCTGAGTAACCGTGAGATTCAGGTAAGAAGCAAGTGTAAACTACCTTACGATATAGTCAGGGTAGACGGAATTGTGGATTACATAACCAAGTACAAAGGCTTTGTCCTAGAGGAAAGTGAGCGGAAATTTATACTATCAGATATTGAAAGATGCAGAGTGAATTAAAGGAGCGTGCCTCGTATGGGAACTATGCAATATTCCTTGACATGCTGTATTGTGAAATATTTTAATAAAGTAAATATATTCTTAAAAAAACATAATAGCATCTTTAATGTCAACCCGTTATTATTTCGCTTAAAACACCCTGCAGTATCAAAAAAGAATGGAGGAATTATATGAAAAAATTCAAACATCTGTTAAGTTTATTTTTAGTACTTGCATTGATCATTACATGCGTTCCAAACATTGGTGTCTATGCTCAGGCAGAAGGTACGGAAAGTACCACGACACAAAATCTTCCGTTAGATAAAAGTTACAGAATAAAAACTACGGAAGGAGTAGCCTCAAACAATGGATATGCATTAGGTATGACAGCTCCGGAATATGGAGGAAGTACCTCTTCTTATGTGGAAGAAATAGAAGGCGGTGGCTTTTGCCGTATTGAGGCATTGAAAGGGAAAATTTATATTGAGACCTATAGTGCAGATTATAAGTTGCTTTCCACCAAAAAGATCAAGTATGAATTGCCTAAATTTGGAGGATACTTTAAAGGAAAAGATGCACGGTATATTGTGTTTGGGCAGAATAACCATGGATCGGATAAGACAAAAGAGGTTGTTCGGGTTGTCAAATATGATGATGACTGGAATAAACTTGGTCAGTGTAGTATAGCAAATGAAAATGTGTACGAGCCTTTTGCAGCAGGTCCTCTGCATATGGCGGAAAGTGATGGGATTCTTTATATTCATACATCCAGATATCTTTACTGGGATGCAGAAAAGGACGTGGCAAGGATTCATCATGAGGTAAATTTGACTTATGTGGTGGATGAGGACAGCATGGAGTGCGTCATGCGGGAGGCTCCGGGTGACTGGGTTTCCCACTCTTTTGCCCAGTATATTCTTTCGGATGGAGAGTATGTATATCGTTTGGATCTGGGAGATGGTAATCCGCGTGCGGTTAATCTGGCAAAATCGGTTGCTTACCAGGAACCGGACGATTGGTCCACATGGTATGGGAAGACAGAGAATCGTTCCCTGTTAGACATTATAGGAAGCAAGGGTGATAATGTAACCGGTGTATCACTGGGAGGTTTTGAATTGATGCACGATGGTGAAAGGCTTATTACTGCCGGCTCTTCTATCGTTCAGGATTCTTCTGTCACAAAAGCACCGATAGAAAAAGCATACAGAAACATTTTTGTCATTACCATGAATAAAAAATTTAATGAGTCACCTAAATTAAAGTGGATTACCGATTATAAAAAAGACGATGGAATTACTATTTTGAATCCACAGTTAGTAAAGGTAGAAGATGGATATTATATGTTCTGGCAGGAATATTATGTAGAACGGGAGACAAACCTCTGGGTGACAAGAGTTGCAAAACTTGACGAGGAAGGAAATCTTGTTGGAAAAATTCACAAGATCCGTGCATATTTGTCAGACTGTAAGCCAATTGTGACATCGGATAATCATTTGTTCTGGTATACAACGATGAATGAAAATACACCGACATTTTACTCGCTGGATATGAATCGGCTGGATGATTATGACTTTAACGGACGCATATTTGCAGATCAGTTTGAAATAAAACTTTCACAGTATACATATACGGAGATTAATGATCCATCAAGAATGCATGCATATAAGCCGGATGTGACGGTGTATTATCAGGGGGAAAAGTTGGTAAATGGACAGGATTATACATATGAATACCATGATAATTATACTCAGGGGACGGCCTATGTAGATGTGATAGGAAAAGATTTCTTTGTGGGAACACAGAGAGTCTCCTTTGAGATTCTGCCAGCGGAAGAAGATCCGCCGTATCAGGAGCCATCCTGGTGGGGAAATGGTGGACAGGCTACCACGAAACCAACAGCCACAAAGAAACCAACTACAACAACCACAAAAACGGGTAAGACAACCGGAAATAAAACCGTTAAAATCAGTACAGGCGCAGTTATAAACAAGGGAACAGGAACTGCAGCAGTAACACCGAAAAAGGTACAGGGCGTGAGAATTTCAAATCTAAAAGGCAAGAAGGTCGTTGTATCGTGGTACAAACAGCAGAAAATGTCAGGTTATCAGATACAGTATGCTAACAATAAGAAGTTTACGAAGGGGAAAAAGAAACTATCCGTATCCAAATCTAAGGCTTTCCGGATCATAAAAAAACTCAAGAAGAAAACATATTATTTCCGTGTTAGAACCTATAAAACAACAGGCGGGAAAAAGGTTTACGGCAAATGGAGTAAAGTGGCTAAGGTGAAAGTGAGGATGTGAAAGGATTGTCAGATGTAAAGCAGGCTTGCCGGGATATCGAAAATAAAATCAATGACAGTATATCACCTCAGCCAAACTATACACTTGAAAGACAGAATCATGACCAGACGATAAAACTCACTACAAAAAAAATCATTTTTCAGGAATTACACGAATCAAACAATTGTATGCAGAGAGCCTGATGAAACCAGATTTTGAAGTATCAGAAAATGCTATAAAAATTGTGTTGCCGGTATTTGAAGCGAATGTTCACTTAACCGAAGACGAAAAAGTAATTTACAAATTCTTAAGTAAGACGATGTTGAAACCAATAAGTGAAATCGCACCATATGTCCCATTTGGCAAATCAAAGACAACTCACTTGTTGAAAACGACAGTATATCCACATTTACAACTTTGAACGGCGTCATTCTGAACTTGACTATCAGACACCGGCTGAATGCTACTATCCAGCAATGCTGTTGCCATATGTAGCTTAGCATAAATGGAACAGGGGGAGAGTTCCTCTACTTTCTCAGTGTTCCCTGTAACTGATCAACCATATCAGTTCATTATAAAAATCTCAGATTTTGTCTTGACAATTGAGCCACTATAAGTATACCATTAAAGAAAAAAATTTATATGGGATCGAATAAAAATAAAGGTTACGAATATGATGCAGACAGGCTGTATTCCTCTCAAAAGGATAAGGAAAAGCAACTCCAGTTGGAAAAGGAAAGCCGACATGGATGAAAAGCCAATGAAAGCTATAAATATCGTAGATAAGAAGACTACAAAGATCAAAGCTCCTGATGTGGAGATTAAAATTGATATAGAGCATAGTTCCAGTATTGAGAAGAGGAAAATTGACGGTGTGACTTATTTGCTGGTTCCGTTGTCTGCTACTTCAGATATTGATATAGATGACATAAGATTAAGATAAGTTAGGAGTACTTTATGAAGAAGAAAAATATTTTTGCAAAAAAATAATTGTAGCTATTTTGATAATGCAGATGATAGTTATGACCTGTTTATCAGTGATGGTAATAATGGAAATTACTAAAAATAGCAAAAATACTGCAATCAACAATCTGCAGACAATCGTACAGGAGAGAAGCCAGATTGTGGATAATTATGTACAGGAATCCGAGGTGATTCTGTCAGCATACAGTAAGGCAGGAGAAGTTTTGAATGTCCTCAAAAATCCGGAAAATAAATCAGCAATTGATGCGGCACAGAAATATACGGAATCTTTTTCTAAGGATATAAATAATCTGGAGGGATTGTATACAAGTGAATGGAATACCCATGTACTTGCCCATACCAATGCCGGGGTGGTTGGTATTACTACAAGGGAAGGAGATTCGTTAAAAGCATTACAGGATAAACTGATTGCTACGGATGGGGTATATAATACAGGAATCATTATATCACCGGCAAGCGGCAATCAGATTGTCTCCATGTATCGGGCGATCTATGATGAAAGTGGGAATCCTGCAGGACTTGTTGGGGGTGGAATTTATACTAAGGGGCTTGTGAATAAGCTGAATAGCCTTGGAATGAATGGAATGGAGCATGCGACTTACTGCATGATTAATGTAAAGGATCATAAATATATTTTTCATAATCAGGCGAAAATGGTTGCCACAAAAACAGAGGAAGAGTATCTGCTGCAGTTATGTGAGAAATATAAGGATACTGCGAATAGTGCCGGTGGTTATGTAGAGCACAAAGAGAATGGAAAAGACTATATTGACTCTTATTATTATATGGCAGACCGTGGATGGCTGTTTATGATTAATGATGATGAAGATGAATTATTTGCGGCTGTTGTTTCTGTAAGAAATCAGTTGTTGATTATGTGTGCAATCATATTACTGATTCTTGGTATAGTATCCGCTGTAATTATCACCAGAATGATGTGTCCTATGATGCCTATTGAAAATGGTATAATAAAGTTACAACAGTTTGATTTAACATCTAACGATGATATTAAACAGCATGAGATACATAAGGACGAACTTGGAAATATTTCAAAAGCTATAGGTAATTTAACTACATCATTAAGAGGTATGGTACAGACTTTGATGGAGTGTTGTGGCACTTTAGAAGAAAATGCTCACAATCTTCATGATTCTGCAATTGAAATGGTAGATAGCACAGCAGACCAAAATGTTGCTACACAACAATTATCGGAATCACTAGAAAATACCAATAAAACTGTAGATAATGTATATAAAGAGGTAAAACATATTAATGATATTGTAGAAGCCATCGCTTTACAAATTACAGAAACATTGCAGATGAGCAAAAAGGTAAAACTGGATGCGGACGATATGTGTAATAATGCACAGCAGGCATATGAAAATGGAAAACAAGAACTTGACAGCACCAGATTATCCGTAGAACATGCTATTGATAGTTTGAATGAATTATCTAAAATTAATCAATTAGCAACTGAAATCCTAAGCATCGCCAATAAAACGAATCTTCTTTCCCTGAATGCTTCGATTGAAGCAGCAAGAGCAGGAGAAGCCGGAAAAGGCTTTGCGGTTGTAGCAGATGAAATCGGTGCATTGGCAGATACTTCAAAAATGACCGCAATAAATATTCAAACGATATGCAATGAAGCAAACAATAGTATTGAGGTGGTAAACAATTGTTTTTGTGAGATTATAACTTATATGCAAAACAGTGTTGTAGGACAGTTTGAAAGTTATGCAAAACAGTCTGATAACAACAGTGCAATAGCAGAAAATATCCAAAACTTAATGGAAGAAATTACAAAATCCATTGAAACAATGGTTACTTCTACAGCCCAGATTAACGATCATATGGAAGGAATTCATGATATTACAGCACAAAATCAGAATGCAATCGATAATATTGTAGAAAAAAGCGAAAAACTCTCTGATGTTTCTGATACAATTCAGCATCAGGTAACACAGAATCAAACAATTGCAAATCGACTTTCTGATATTGTAAATAAATTTACAATAAATTAACAAGCAATAATAATTGAGCTACTCATGTAATGCGGAACCTTGATAGAAATATCAAGGAACTGGTACAGAGGTTGAAAAACAAATCCTTTAAGCCACTTCCGTCACTGAGGGTATATATACCTAAAGGAAATGGAAAGAAACGACCATTAGGGATTGCTTCCTATGAAGATAAGATTGTACAAATGGCAGTGAAGAAAATACTGGGAGCTATTTATGAACCGAGATTCCTAAACTGCATGTATGGATTCAGACCGAATAGGGGGTGTCACGAAGCAATAAAAGAAGTATACCAACGGATAAGCTATGGAAGAAACTCAAGGAAAAATTGCTTGTAAAAGTAGTCTTGTAATGGTACAACGATTTTATTTTTATATGCAATGAAACTTTCTTGGTATTTTGTTTTGTGTGTTAACTTAATAATAAATATTTTTGAGGAAGTAATCAACTGCCTTTTTAATAAAAGAACAAAAACTGTGTTGTGGCGTTGGCGGGCTATCGCACAGCGATTTTGTTCACTTAGAATTTTATGGAGAAACGCTTTTATGAAAAGTATAAATAAAATATGGAAACGAATTGCAGTTATTTTATTTTTTTACTTAATTAATTTCGGGTTATGGGAATTAATTGCACCTATCATATCAGATGAATGGGCTTCCTTTATGGTATATGTAGTACTTTTTTTAATTGTAATCGCGTTGTTTCACAGAGAGTTGAAAGAAGAGTGGGATTTTATCCGCAATACTAAATTAACGGATAAAAAGTATTATGTAGGTTTAATTATAACTTTGATAATAGAATTGGTTTTAACATTGGTTATGCTTTGGATAGCTCAAAATGTGTGGGTAGAGATATTGCCTGCTAATAATGAAAATGTAAAAAATCAAATGGCCTCTGTTCCTGTTATATTAAGTGTAATACAAGGGTGCGTTTTGGCTCCTGTAATTGAAGAAATGACCTTCCGATATGGAATAATAGGAAAAACGACGGTGTGAAATTCTTTCTGTAAATTCAGATCTTCTATGATAATTGATACGGCTTAACAGCAGGTTTCTGTGGTTAAGCCGTTGTATATTTAATAACAAAAATAAGCTGGTATGTCAAGAACACCCAGAAAATCTGGGTGTATATTTACTCTTGACCATTCAGCTTTTATTGCTATATTGACATTCGCTCAGGGTACATAATCTCGAGTTCGCCACGAACTTTGCCCCAGTTGCGGATTGGCATTGTCCACTTTTTGGCTATCTCAAAAGTTCCTAGGTATAGTGCTTTCATTAGCGCCTGGGAGCTCGGGAATACGCTTCTCTGCTTGTTTAGTCTGCGATAGCATGAATTCAGCGATTCAATGGCATTTGTGGTATAAAAAGCAGTACGGACCTCTTTGGAAAATTTGAAAATCGGGGAAATTGCATCCCAGTTATCATGCCAGCGGTTCATGGCACTCGGATATTGTCCCGACCATTTTTCTGTAACGGTTTTTAACTGCTTTCTGGCAGCTTCTTCATCGGCAGCTGTATAGATTGTTTTTAAATCTTTAGCAAAAGCCTTCATATCCTTGTTTGCAACATATTTGAGTGTATTTCTCACCATATGCACTATGCAACGCTGCTGCTCTGTTTTAGGAAACGCTGTAGAGATCGCATCTTTGATTCCCGTTAATCCATCAGAGCAGAGAATGAGAATGTCCCGGACTCCACGATTTTTCAGACTGTTCAATACGGACAACCAATATTTACTGCTTTCATTTTCTCCAACAACAATACTTATAACTTCTTTCATGCCATCTTCGTTGATACCGAGAACAACATATGCGGCAAGTTTTCTAATTACTCCATCATCACGGACAGAGAAGTGTACAGCATCAATGAAAACGATAGGATATACCGCAGATAATGGACGATTTTGCCATTCTTCGATTGTAGGAAGAAGCTTATCTGTAATATCAGATACCATTCCTTCGCTTACTTCAAAGCCATAAATATCCTCTATCGTTTCTGAAATCTGTCGTGTGGTCATTCCTTTTGCATACATAGAAATGATCTTGTCATCAATCAAAGAGATGTCTTTCTGACGCTTTGGAAGCACCTGAGGTTCAAAGGAACTCTGTCGATCCTGAAGAACATCGACCTCGAACTCCCCGTACTTGCTACGAACAGTTTTTGGCTTTGTGCCGTTTCGGTAGTTTGGCTCGCTGGATCTTTCGTAGCGATCATAACCAAGATGACTATCCATTTCTGTTTCAAGCATATCTTGAATCGTTCCGGACAGAAGATCCTTTAATGCTTCCTGAATATCGTCAGCGGACTGAATATCATACTCCTGAAGCAATCCTTGAATCAGATTTCTCTTTCCCTCAGTCATTGGTTTTGGTTTGTAAACTTGTTTTTTTCTGTTTGCCATAATAAAAAGGCCTCCTATGATTTAATATTTTATCATAAAAGACCTTTATTTTATATGATTTACAGAGTTTTTTCACAGGCTCGATTTTTGCAAAAAAAATCAACCAATAAAACACATAGACAATAATAACCATTATCACTTTTCTTTACCTTTTTCTTCAAAAACCTTAGTGATTACTGACAAAAAGAAAAGTAGAGAGTATCTTTATGGCATAATTTATTGTCCTATTTGTGGAAAAAAATGCTCTTAATCCAGTGTAATATATGTATGTTGACTGCTTTTTGTTACAGTACATTCGGCTATATAATCAGGATTACCTATAACAGCGACCCATTCGGCTGCTATTAACATAATACTCAAATAAGGTTTCTTTAATTTTTTATGATGCTCATATACTCTCCAAAAATCATTACTGTTAGTAAAATTAACTTTTACATGATAAGTTGGAGTTTCTAAATTGAACATTGGAACATTAAACAATATAGCAAATTCATCTTTTACTTTATGATAATAAGAGGTCTCTACTATAAAAAATCCACATGGATTTGATATAAAATCTGTGTAATTTTCTTTGCACCTCATAAAATCAGAATATTTGCAATCGCCGATAGTATCCTCTCCAGAAGATAAACTTTCAACATACGCTGCATAAATTGATTTTAGTGTATCGGGTGCAATCCTAGAACCTGTACCAACCGTTCCACCACCACCTGAACCTTTATGAATATTAGGTTTTTCTGAAATACTAAGCATTCTGTTTTTGAAACTATTTATTGACTTTCTTTAATAGTTAGTCTTTTTTATTC